>Ga0206106_100063_pt1 | contig 208079 bp, 189 predicted proteins | sample 1B1ome_FD_148677 | JGI IMG/M metagenome (GOLD analysis project Ga0206106, IMG submission 148677) | Enriched microbial communities from leaf-cutter ant dump, University of Wisconsin, Madison, United States - 1B110A | ecosystem: Environmental > Terrestrial > Nest > Insects nest > Nest dump... | reverse complement strand
GAAGGATGCGTTGAACGCTCAGGTCACCGAGACCTACCTGGACAACATCTACCTGGGCTTCTCCGATATCCGCGTCGCGCTCGACGAGGCGTCCGACGGAGCCCGGAAACTCGGCGACGGAGCACAGGAGCTGGCCGCCGGCACCGACGATCTCCACGACGGCGCCGGTCAGCTGTCCGGCGGCCTGAAGACCCTCGACCAGAAGACGCGCTCGCTGCCCGGTGACTCACGCAAGCTCGCCGACGGCGCGCGACAGGTCGCGAACGGCAATGCCGAGTTGAACCGGACGGTCCAGCAGATCACCACCGCGATCCTCGACGGAACCGCCGGCGCCGACGCCGATATCGACGCCCTCGCCGCTCAGCTGGGCCAGCTGGCCGACCAGTGCGAGGCCGATCCACCCCCAGGCATCGACTGCGCGGCGCTACGCGAGGCCGCCGGCCGGTCCGGCGAGCTGAAGGCGTTCGTCGGCCAGGTGCGCGGCCAGGTCACCGAGGCACGAGGCAACAGCCAGAAGCTGGCCGACGGCTCCGAGCAGGTGGCCCGCGGCAACGAGGCGCTCGCCCAGAACGTCCCCGCCCTGGTCGACGCGATCGGACAAGCCGCCGGCGGCGCCGCGCAACTGGCCGCCGGCACCGGTCAGCTGTCCAACGGAGCCCATCAGTTGGCTGAGGGCGCCTACCGCCTGCAGGCCGGGCTCGAAGACGGCAGCAAGGGCGTGCCCGACTACGACAAGAGCGAACGCGAACGGCTCGCCAAGACCGCGGCCACTCCGGTGGAGGACGCCGCCAAGCGCCTCAACGGCGTCAACGGCTACGGCACCGCCCTGGCGCCGTACTTCATGGCACTGGCCCTCTGGGTCGGGGCGATGGCGATCTACCTGCTGTTGCGCCCCCTGTCGGCGCGCGCCGTGGCGTCGACCGCCGGTTCGATCCGCACCGCCGTTGCCGGATTCGTCCCCGGCGTCGCGATCGCGACGGTCCAGGCACTGCTCCTGATCGCCGTCGTCACCGGGATCCTCGGCGTGAACGCCGCACGCCCCAGCCTGCTCGTGGGCACCGCGGTCGCGGCCGGTGTGGTCTTCACGGCCCTGAATCAGATGTTCATCGCGCTGTTCGGCACCGCCGGCCGGTTCGTCGCGATCGTCTTCGTGTGTCTCCAGCTGACGTCGGCCGGCGGCACCTATCCGATCGAGACATCGCCGGGGTTCTTCAACACGCTGCACTCGCTGTTGCCGATGACGTACGTGGTCGATCTGTTCCGTGCCGCGACGGCCGGCGGTGGCCACGCCGTGACGGCCGACTTCGCGGTGCTCGCGGTCTTCACCCTGGGCGCCCTGGCGATCACCGCCCTGGCGGCCTACCGCAGTCAGCGCGTCACGATCTCGCGCCTGCACCCCACCTTGATCGTCTGACGGAGCACCCGATCAGCCGGGAGGCCAGGTCAGCGAGCGACCCGACAGCACGTGACCGTGGCAGTGGAACACCGTCTGGAAGGCGTCGGCACCGGTGTTGAAGACCAGGCGGTACGAGCCTGTGCCCTCCTCGTCGGCCACACGCCGCGCCTCCCGCAGCAGCGCCACGGCCGCCTCCGGCTCGGCCTCCGCCAGGCTGCCGATATCGGGCTGATGCACCTTCGGGATCACCAGCACATGCGTGGGCGCCTGCGGATTGATATCGCGGAACGCCACGGTGTGCTCGGTCTCGCCGACCTTGTCGGCGGGGATGTCGCCGGCGACGATCTTGCAGAACAGGCAGTCGGGATCGCTCATGCGTCCATGATGGACCACGGCGATGAGCTATCTGAAGGCGTCCTTGATCTTGCCGAAGACCGACTTGTGCTGGGCATCGAGCACCGCCTCGGGATGCTCCTCGCCGCGGAGCCGGGCCAACTGCTCCAGCAGTGCCCGCTGCTCCGGCTCGAGACGGCCGGGCGTCTCGACCACGACCTGCACCAGCAGGTCGCCCCGACCGCTGCCGCGCAGACGTGGCACTCCGTGGCCCTTCACCGTGATGACCTCGCCGGACTGCGTGCCGGGGGCGACGTCGAGCGGCACGGTGGCCGCGGTGCCCTCATCGGCGCCCGGGCGCTCGGCCTCGAGCGTCGGCAGGTCCAGGTGGGCGCCGAGGGCCGCGGCCGTCATCGGCAGCGTGACCTGACACTGCAGCTGATCGCCCTTGCGGGTGAACACGGCATGCTTCGCGACGTTGACCTCGAGGTACAGATCGCCCGACGGTCCGCCGCCCGGGCCGACCTCGCCCTCGCCCGTGAGCTGGATGCGGGTGCCCTGGTCGACGCCGGCCGGGATCGCGACGTGGATCGAGCGCCGCGAACGCACCCGGCCCTCCCCCGCGCACTCGGTGCACGGCTCGGGGATCGTGGTGCCGTAACCCTGGCAGGCCGGGCACGGACGCACCGTGCGGATGTCGCCGAGCAGCGAACGCTGGACCTGCTGGACGTCGCCGCGACCGTGGCACGTGCGGCATTCCACCGGTTCGACTCCTGCCGCCGCGCCGCTGCCGGAACACGTGGAGCAGACCACGGCCGTGTCGACCTTGATCTCCTGCTCGGTGCCGAAGACCGCTTCGGCGAGGCTGACGTTGATGCGCAGCAGCGCGTCCTGGCCCCGCTGGACTCGCGACCTCGGGCCCCGGCCACCTCCGCCACCGAATCCTCCCGCCGCGTTGCCGCCGAAGAACGCGTCCATGATGTCGTCGAAGCTGAACCCCTGGCCGAATCCCCCGGCCTGCGCGCCACGCAGCGGATCGCCGCCGCGGTCGAAGGTCGCGCGCTTCTGCGGATCGGACAGCACCTCGTATGCGACCGTGACGTCCTTGAACTTGTCCGCCGCGTCGGGCGCGTCGTTGACGTCGGGATGCAGCTCGCGCGCCTTGCGCCGATAGGCCTTCTTGATCTCATCGGGGGTGGCGTCGCGCGAGACGCCCAGAACGGCGTAGTAGTCGGCCATCAGTGGTCGAGACTCCAAGTGTCGGTGAGGGTGTGACCGATGTAGCGCGACACGGCGGCCACGGCTGCGATGGTCGAGGGATAGTCGATCCGGGTGGGGCCCACGGTGCCCAGCGCGGCCAGTGACTGCTCGTCGGAGCCGTAGCCGCTGGCCACGATCGCGGTGGCCGAGAGCGATTCCAGGCCGGTCTCGTGGCCGATGCGGACCGAGATGCCGGTCGTGGCCTCGCCCAACAGCTTGAGGAGCACGACCTGCTCCTCGAGCGCCTCGAGCACCGGCCGGATGGCCGAGTCGAAGTCGGCTCCGAAACGGGCGAGGTTGGCGGTGCCGCCGATCGCGATGCGCTCGTCGGAGCGCTCGTTGGAGAAGATCTGGCTCAACGTCGCGACGATGCTGCTCACGACCGGCCGGTCGTTGGCCGCGAACGTCTCGATCATGTCGGCCAGCGACAGCGACGCGTCGGGCAGCCGCCGGCCGACCGTGGCGCCCATGACGCGGGCGCGCAGATCGGCCACCAAGTGCTCGTCGAGCTCGTCCGCGAGCTCGATGATGCGCTGTTCGACCCGCCCGCTGCTGGAGATCACGACGAGCAGCAGACGCCCACCGCCCAGCGGCACGATCTCGATGTGCCGCACGGTGGAGCGGGTCAGTGACGGATACTGCACGACGGCGACCTGCTGGGTCAGCTGGGCGAGCACCTTGACGCTGCGCTGCACGACGTCGTCGACGTCGACCGCGCCGGTCAGGAACCGTTCGATGGCACGCCGTTCGGCGCCGGACAGCGGCTTGACCGTCGACAGCCGGTCGACGAACATCCGGTAGCCCTTGTCGGTGGGGATGCGGCCGGCGCTGGTGTGCGGCGCGGTGATGTACCCCTCGTCCTCGAGCACCGCCATGTCGTTGCGGACCGTCGCCGGCGAGACGCCGAGCTGATGGCGTTCGAGCAGCGACTTGGAGCCGACCGGCTCCTGCGTCGCCACATAGTCCTCGACGATCGCCCGGAGCACGTCGAGACGTCGGTCGTCGGACATCGCGGCTCCTCTCCGTACGGCGGGTCCTGCTGGCACTCTGCCTGGTCAAGTGCCAGTCTATCGAAGTGACGTATGAGATCTCGGGGCGTGACCGCACGCTCACCTACCAGCCCCGCGAGGTGACGATCGACGACGGCACCCGCCTCGTCCACACCTCGCTCGGAGGCGACCTCGAGTCGGTCTGGGCCGGCGACCTGGGCGATCGCTACGTCGAGGTCGTGCACCTGGGGGCCGGGCCCGAGGGCGGCGAGCTCGTGCTGGTCGATCCCGGCACCGACACGGTCGTCATCGGCGATCTCTACACCGACGAGGCGCCCGCGCCGCACGCCGAGTGGCCGGTCACGATCGACCTGGTCCTGGGCCTGCTGACCGAACGCTCCACCGTGATCACCAGCGCCGGCACGGTCGACCGCGAGACGATCGAGATGTTCCATCAACGACTGCTCGGAGTCCTGCATGGCTGACCGGTATGGATCAGATGTGCTGTCCGGCGACTGGCGCAAGCCGAAGCGCGGCCGCACGGTCGACCAGCCGGCGACCCTCGGCCTGGTGGTCGAGGACGCCACCACGGGATTCTGCGGCGAGATCGTGCTGCTCGAGAACGGCATCGTGGTCCTCGAGGACCGCCACCTGAAGCGACGCTCGTTCCCCCTGGGCCCGGGCTTCCTGCTCGAGGGCAAGCCGGTCGCCCTGGTCACTCCCCCGCGTTCGGCCCAGAAGCCGTCCCGCACGGCCTCGGGGTCCACCGCCGTCCACGGCGCCAAGGCCAAGACCGCGCTCCCCAGCCGGATCTGGGTCGAAGGACGTCACGACGCCGAGCTGGTCGAGAAGGTATGGGGCGACGACCTGCGCATCGAGGGGGTCGCGGTCGAGTACCTCGGCGGGGTCGACGACCTGGTCGCCGCGGTCGACGATTTCGGTCCCACCGCGGACCGGCGGCTCGGCATCCTGGTCGATCACCTGGTGCCCGGGTCCAAGGAGTCGCGCCTGGCCGAGCAGCTCTCGGGCCGCCCGTACGTGCTCGTCGTGGGGCATCCGTTCGTCGACGTCTGGCAGTCGGTCAAGCCCGAGCGCCTCGGCGTCGACGCCTGGCCGGTCATCCCGCGCGGCACCGACTGGAAGCACGGCATCTGCGAGGCATTCGGCTGGCCCCACGCCCACCAGGCCGATATCGCCCACGCCTGGCAACACATCCTCAAGCAGGTCCGCAACTACGCCGATCTGGAACCCTCGCTCCTGGGCCGCGTCGAGGAACTCATCGACTTCGTCACGGTCGGCTAGGCCCACACCACCGGTCGCCAGCCGCGAGGCACGAGCGGCGGGTAGGCGTTGGTGAGAGCGAGGACTCGAGCGACCTCAATCGAGCAGGTCGCGGATCACGGCATCGGCGAGCAGGCGGCCTTCGCGGGTCAGGACCAGGCGATCGGCTTCGATCGTGGCGAGGCCGCGCTCGACGACTCCGCCGACCTGAGCGGCCTCGACGCCGTCCAGCGCCAGCCCGCTGCGCAGACGCGTCTCGAGCATGACCCGCTCAAGATGCGCCGTCGCGTCGTCGATGTCCTCACCGGCGGCCTCGGGCGACCCGCCCGCTGCCAACCGCTGGGCGTAGGCCGCCGGGTGCTTCACGTTCCACCAGCGGCGACGCGCCAGATAGGAGTGGGCGCCCGGACCGATGCCCAGCCATTCCCCGCCGGTCCAGTACAGCTCGTTGTGCCGGCACCTCGCGGCCTCGTCGCGAGCCCAGTTCGACAGCTCGTACCAGTCGAGCCCGGCGGCGGTGAACAGGTCGTCGGCCAACAGGTACTTGTCGGCGGTCTCGTCGTCATCGGGCATCACGACCTCGCCGCGTGCCACCTTGCGGGCGAACGCGGTGCCCTGCTCCACGATCAGCGCATAGGCGCTCACATGATCGGGGGTGAGCGACAGCGCGTGCTCGACCGAGGTGCGCCAGTCGTCGATCGACTCCCCTGGCGTTCCGTAGATCAGATCGACGCTGACCTGCTCGAATCCGGCTTCGCGGGCCCAGCGCACCGCCCGTTCGACATTGGCCGGGTCGTGGGTGCGCTCCAGGGTCCGGAGCACGTGCGGAACCGCGGACTGGACACCGAACGAGATACGGGTGAAGCCGCCGTCGCGCAGCGTGGCCAGCGTCCGGGGGTCGACCGAGTCCGGATTGGCCTCCGTGGTCACCTCGGCCCCGTCGACCAGCCCGAAGCGGCGGTCGACCGCGGCCAGCAGCCGCACCAGATCGTCGGCCGCCAACTGCGTCGGCGTACCTCCTCCGAAGAACACCGTCTCGACGGGCCGCGGGCCCGCGGCATCCGCCGCCCGCTCGATCTCGGCGATCGCGGTGTCGGCGTACGACGCTCGCGTCGCACCGTCGCCCAGTTCGTCGGCGGTATACGTGTTGAAATCGCAGTAGCCGCAGCGCACCGAGCAGAACGGCACGTGGACGTAGACGCCGAAGGCGGGCCGCTGCCGCGGCCCCCCTTCGATCACGTTCACATGGTCAAGCGTAGAAGGAGTCCAGCAGCGCCTGGTTGTTCGCCTCGACGACCGCGCGCTTGACCTTCATGCTCGGCGTCAGCTCGCCGGATTCCGGCGACAGGTCGTGATCGAGGATCGCGAACTTCTTGATGCTCTCCCAGCGGTTGATCTTGGAGTTGAGCTCGTCGATGTGACCCTGGATCGTCTCGTGCATCTGCGGCGAGGCGACGATCTCGGCATACGACTGACCTGCGAGGCCGTGCTGCGCCGCGAACTCGGTGGCCGCATCGGGATCGATCGTGATCAGGGCCGTGCAGAAGTTGCGCTCGTTGCCGTGCACCAGGATCTGGCTGCACAGCGGGCTGATGCCCTTGAAGATGCCCTCGATGTGCGGGGGTGCGACGTACTTGCCGCCCGACGTCTTGAACAGCTCCTTCTTGCGACCCGTGATGAACAGGAAGCCGTCGTCGTCGAGACGGCCCTCGTCGCCGGTGTGCAGCCACCCGTCGGCATCCTTCGTCGAGGCGCTCTCGGTCTCGAGGTTGTGATAGCCCTCCATGACGTGCGGGCCCTTGATGAGCACCTCACCGTCATCGGCGATCTTCACTTCCGAACCCGGGAACGGCAGGCCGACCGAACCGATCTTGAACGCATCGGGCCGGTTCACGAACGCACCGGCCGACGTCTCGGTGAGACCGTAGCCCTCGAGGATCAGCACACCGGCGGCGTGGAACCACTCGGCGATGTCCTGCGACAGGGCCGCCGCGCCGGAGATGAAGAACCGCACCCGACCGCCGAAGCGCTCACGGACCTTGCTGAACACCAGCTTGTCGGCCAGGCCGAACTGCAGCTTCAGAGGCAGCGGGATCGGCTCGCCGGCGCGCTCCTTGCGCGAATGCTCCAGGCCGACCTTCTCGGCCCAGCGGAAGATCTTGAGCTTGGCGCCGCCGTCGGCCTCGGTCATGCCGATGATGCGGCCGTACGCCTTCTCGAAGATGCGCGGTGCGGCACCCATGAACGTCGGCTTCACGACGGCCAGGTTGTCGACGATCTTGGGGACCCGGCCGTCGATCGCGGTCGGGAAGCCGATCAGCAACTGTGCCGCCAGCAGCACCTTGCCGAACGAGTGCGCCATGGGCAGCCACAGGAACTGCAGGTCGTCCTGCGACAGCGTGCGTCCGGCGACGATGACGGCGCCCTCGTAGGTCCACGAGTTGTGCTTGAGCCGCACGCCCTTAGGGCGGCCCGTGGTGCCGGACGTGTAGATCAAGGTGGCGAGCGAGTCGCCCGTGGTGGCGGCGACGCGCTGCTCGACGACATCGGCATGGTCGGCCAGATAGGCGACGCCGAGCTGCTCCAGATCGTCGAGCGTGATGACCCAGTCGGCGTCTGCCTCGCCCTCGAAGACCACGACCTTCTCGACGGCGGGCAGCTCGCTGCGCTTCTCACGCAGTTTGGCGACCTGCTCGTCGTCCTCGGCGAACACGATGCGACTCTCGGAGTCGGCCAGGATGTAGGCGACGTCGTCGGCGATCGTGGTCGGGTACACGGTCGTGGTGGCCGCGCCGGCTGCGAGCACCGCGAGATCGGCCAGGATCCACTCGATGCGCGTACCGGACGCGATCGCGACACGCTGCTCTGCCTCGATGCCCAGCGAGATCAGGCCGGCCGCGAGGCGGGTCACCTTCTCGCCGGTCTGGCCCCACGTCAGCGACTGCCAGTTCTCGTCGGCGTCCGGATAGCTGTACGCCTCACGGTGGGCGTTGTCCCTGACGCGCTGGAAGAAGACGCCGTTGAGGGTCTGGGGACGGTTGTTGACGATCTCGAGCTCTTCGGGCGTGGCCTGGGCGACGGGCATGTGCTTCCTCGCGGTCGAAAAACGTACGGGGGGTATGTGTTGCTGGTCACCCTAACCTACTCGCCGGTCACTCCGTTCGGTCGTTGCGGAAGGCATCGACCCTGGTCACAAGCTCGCGGTCAGCCGAGTGCGACCGGCAGCAGCCCCCGGGGCGACCGCTCCACGATGCCGGTCAGAGCCGAGTCGAGGAACGGGTGCGCGAACTCGAACCCGGACTCCTGGAGGACCCGCGGCTCGACCCAGCGGCTCTTGAGCACCAGCTCGGGCTCGGTGCGGATGACCCGCCCGCCGAACTCGAGCCACCAGGCCGGCGAGCCGATGCCGATCCGCCGGCCGACCGCGTCACGCATCGACGCCATCAACTCGGCGTTGGTCACCGCGTGCGGCGTCGCGAGGTTGACCGGGCCGTCGATCTCGCGATGCCCGACGAGGTGCTCGATCGCCCGGGCCACGTCGGCCACGTGAATCCAGCTGAACACCTGGGCCCCGTCGCCCATCGGGCCGCCGAACCCGACACGCGCCATGTTGATCAGCGGATTGACCGCGCCACCGCCCGGCCCCAGCACGATCGACATCCGCAGGGCGATCCTGCGGACATCGGCCTGCGCCTCGAACAGCTCACGCTCCCAGGCCCGTGCCACGGCGACCGAGAAGCCTGTGCCGAGTTCCCCGGTTCGCTCGTCCTGCGGCCGGTCGCGAGCATCGCGATAGATCGTGCCGGTGCTGGCGTTCAGCCAGACCGGCGGCGGGGCCTCGATCGAGCCGAGGGCGCGGCCGAGCGCGGCGGTGGTCTCGGTGCGCGACGAGAAGATCGCGTCCGCGTTGCTCTTGGTGTACCGGCAGCTGACCGATCGCCCGGCCAGGTTCACCAGCACATCGGCTCCGTCAAGTGCCCGGTGCAGCGATGCCTCGTCGGACCATCGTCCGTCGTTCCGCGGGCCGCGCCCGATCGTGCGCACCGCGTCGCCGGCACGACGCCAGCGCCCGACCAGATGCTGTCCGATGTACCCGCTCGCTCCCGCCACGACCCAGATCGGCACGACGCCTCCTCAGCATTTTGAACGTGTTCAAAACACTATCACGACGCGTCAGCTCTGGGCAGGGGCCGAGCGAGCCCGTCGTCTCACCAGCGCCTACCCGCCGGCTCGTCCCTCGCCGGCTGGCGACCCGTGGAAGCGCCAGCAGCGGTCGCCAGGCAGCGAAGCGACCGGGTTAGGCGCCCGCACGCAGACGAGCTCGAACGGCCTCTCGTCAGCTACTTGGCCGGGTCGGAGTCGCCGGTCGAGAGGCCGGCGGAGAACGAGGCGTTCCGACGGCGACGCTTGAGCCACCATCGAACGGGGAGATCGATCATGACCCCCAGCGCGACGACGAACCCGAACAGCCCACGGAACCAACCGATCCCACCAGCTTCGACGATCAGCAGGACACCGATCACGAGGGCCAGCAGATTGCCGATGACGTACCAGGGACGCAGCTCGCTCGCTCCCCGGTCGTACCCGCGCATCCAGGCCGGATCGTGCTCCGAGGGCTTCCACGCACGCTTCAACACGTCGCGCATGCGCTGCGGCTCGACCACCTCACCGCCCGGCAGATCGGTCACCGCAATCCGTCCTTCGAGGATGTCCGCGACCACGCTCGGCAGGGACAGCGTCTCGACGATCTCAGCGATCGGCGGCGCTTGGCGCCTCAGCAGCGCCCGGATCATGACGACGTCGTCGGCACGAGCGATCAGACTCGCGATCTCGGCTGCGTCACCCTGCGGCGTCCCGATCTGCTCGCGCAACCCTGTCGTCTCGTCGGTACCGACCGGCGTCCACGCCGGCGCCCACCAATGCACCTGCTGCTCCTCGCCCTTGCGCAGCACGACCAGGCCGATGATGGGGCCCCGTCGCCAGAGCACCACACTGGTCCCCTTGGCTCCGGTCAGTGTTGCAGCGAGGAAGTCGTCGGGCACCTCGTTGTGAGCGCCGACTCCAATGACGATGTTGCCGTCGACCTCGGCACGGTGCAGTTCGACCTCGACGCTCCTGGAGGCGACGCCCAGCATCAAATCCGCCGGGGGTGTCACGGCGACGGCAGCGACGGGCAGATCCGCGGCGGCACCGGCAGGGAAGCTCAAGCGCTGACCGTTGAGTTCGTCGATCACCAGCAAACTACCGGGCCAGCTTGCAAGCACATTCTCAAGCGGCTCCGCCGAGCTGGCGAGCTCGACGTCGACGACGTCTTCGGCGTCGAACGATGCGACCACGAGGCGCTCTTCGACACCCAACAGCAACGCCAGCGTGAATCCGTCGTGGCCCATGACGTGACCGTCGATAGCCCAGCCGATCAGTCCGCGCCGACCCAGATCGTCGGCGACGACCTCGGCATCGACACCGGGGAACGCCAGCAGCGGCGGATCCAACTCGTCCAATGATCAGCCCTTGGCCGGGCCGGAGTCGCCGGTGGAGAGGGCGGCGATGAACGCCTCCTGGGGGACTTCGACGCGACCGACCATCTTCATGCGCTTCTTGCCCTCCTTCTGCTTCTCCAGCAGCTTGCGCTTGCGGCTGATGTCGCCGCCGTAGCACTTGGCGAGCACGTCCTTGCGCATCGCGCGGATGTTCTCGCGGGCGATGATGCGCGCACCGATCGCGGCCTGGATCGGCACCTCGAACTGCTGGCGCGGAATGAGCTCCTTGAGCTTCCCGGCCAGCGCCACCCCGTACGCGTAGGCGTTGTCGCGGTGCACGATCGCGCTGAACGCGTCGACGACCTCGCCCTGCAGCATGATGTCGACCTTCACCAGATCGGCCGCCTGTTCACCGCTGAGCTCGTAGTCGAGCGAGGCATAGCCCTTGGTGCGCGACTTCAGGGCGTCGAAGAAGTCGAACATGATCTCGCCCATCGGCAGCGTGTACCGGATCTCGACCCGGTCGTCGGACAGATAGTCCATGCCGAGCAGCTGACCGCGACGCGACTGGCACAGCTCCATGATCGTGCCGATGTACTCCGCCGGGCTCAACACGGTCGCGCGCACGACCGGCTCGAAGACCTTCGCGATCTTTCCCCCGGTCGGGTACTCGCTGGGATTGGTCACGACCTTCTCGGAGCCGTCTTCCATCTCGACGCGGTACACCACGTTCGGTGCCGTCGAGATCAGGTCGAGATTGAACTCGCGCTCCAGACGCTCGCGCACGATCTCCAGGTGCAGCAGGCCGAGGAAGCCGATGCGGAAGCCGAAGCCGAGCGCGCCGGACGACTCCGGCTCGTACACCAGGGCCGCATCGTTGAGCTGCAGCTTCTCCAACGCCTCGCGCAGCGGCGCGAAATCGTCGCCGTCGATCGGGTACAGGCCGGAGAACACCATGGGATTGGGGTTCTTGTAGCCGCCCAGCGGCTCCTCGGCTCCCTTGTTCGCCGAGGTCACGGTGTCGCCGACCCGCGATTGCCGGACCTCCTTCACCCCGGTGATCAGGTACCCGACCTCGCCGACCCCGATGCTGGACGCCTTGACGGGCTCGGGCGAGATGACCCCGACCTCGAGCATCTCGTGCACGGCGTTGGTGCTCATCATCTTGATCTTGTCGCGGTGGCTCAGCGAACCGTCGACGACCCGCACATAGGTCACGACCCCCCGGTACGTGTCGTAGACCGAATCGAAGATCAGCGCTCGCGCCGGGGCGTCCGCGTCGCCGGTCGGCGGCGGCACCTGCTCCACGATGGCGTTCAGCAGCGCCTCGACGCCCTCACCGGTCTTGGCCGAGACCCGCAGGACATCGGCAGGGTCGCCGCCGATGATGCCGGCGATCTCCTCGGCGTACTTGTCCGGCTGCGCGCCGGGCAGGTCGATCTTGTTCAGCACCGGGATGATGTTCAGGTCCGCATCGATCGCCAGGTAGAGATTGGCCAGCGTCTGCGCCTCGATGCCCTGAGCCGCGTCGACCAGCAGGATCGCGCCTTCGCACGCTTCGAGACTGCGGCTCACCTCGTACGTGAAATCGACGTGCCCCGGGGTGTCGATCATGTTGAGCACGAACGTGGTGCCCAGATCGTCCCCCGACGACTTCGTGAACGGCATACGCACGGCCTGGCTCTTGATCGTGATGCCGCGCTCGCGCTCGATGTCCATGCGGTCCAGGTACTGCGCCCGGGCGGCACGTTCGTCGACGACGCCGGTCAACTGCAGCATCCGGTCGGCCAAGGTGGACTTGCCGTGATCGATATGGGCGATGATGCAGAAATTGCGGATGATCGCCGGATCGGTCGAACCCGGCTGCGGTGTCTGGGACACGCTCACCGCCAGGCGTACGCGATGACCACGTTGACCAGCACGAGTGCGGCGACGAGGTGCGCGAACGGGTTGGGTGCGGGACGCTTGCGCAGCGAGTGGGCAGCTCCCACCGCGACGAAGGCGACCACCAGTTTGACGGCGATCTTCGCGTGATTCGGATCGGCGATGTCGTCGCTGGCCGACGCCAGGCCGACCAGGACGATGCCAAGAAGGAAGGCCGCTTCGAGCCCGTGGGTCATGAGGCCGTTGATGGCCGGGCGCGCGATGTCCTTGACGTACCCGACGAGCACGACGATCCACGCGGCGATGTGGACGTACTTGAGGACGTCGTAGACCTGTTCCATGCCGAGAAGTCTAGGAGCCGATCCGATTTGGGGCGCACCGGCCGTCGCTGATAGAGTTGATGGTCGCGTGCCTTCGCGCACGCCCCTCACTTTTCAGATCTTTTCACCGTAGTTCGAGAGAATCAGGACGTTCCGTGGCGAACATCAAGTCGCAGATCAAGCGCAACAAGCAGAACGAGGCCGCTCGCGAGCGCAACAAGTCGGTCCGTTCCGCGCTGAAGACGGCCGTGCGCCGCTTCAACGAGGCCGTCGAGGCCGGCAACACCGACGACGCCAAGTCGCTGGCCACCGAGGCCACCAAGAAGCTCGACAAGGCCGCGTCGAAGGGCGTCATCCACAAGAACCAGGCGGCCAACCGCAAGTCGGCCATCGCCAAGAAGGCCGCGTCGCTCTGACCTGAGCCTCCCAGAACGCCCTCGACCTGCTGGTCGGGGGCGTTCTGCATCCTCCGGTCGCCAACGAGGAGCCCTGGCGACGAGTGGGAAGGCGCCGACTAGCCACCAAGATCGCGCAAGCACGTCACCTCACCACGCACCGCATCGGCGGCTTCGCCGCGCGGGCGGCCCGCTCCGCTTGCGCGCAGAGCGCGCTCGCGGCTCAGCGCACGCGGCTCGAGGCGACCTTGAGGAGCATGCGCTCGACGGCGTACCCGCCGTCGGCCTCACCGCTCTTGAGATCCAGATCGGCCTCGGCGACCGCGTCGATGGCCTGCGCCAAACCGTTCGCGTCCCAGCCGGTCAGCTGCTGTCGCAGTGCACGCAACTTGAACGGCGGCGCGCCGACCAGTGCGGCGACCTCGGCATCGCGCAGACCTTGCGGTGCGGACTCCAGGCGGGCGAGCGTGCGCAGGCCCGAGGCGACCGCCGCGATCACGACGAGCGGGGCGGTGCGCGCCGACTCGGCCCACCGGTTCGACTCCATCGCCACGTGCAGGCGACCGGCGAGCACCGCATCGGCGATCTCGTAGCCGCGCACCTCGGCGCGACCACCGAAGTACTGCTTGACCAGATCGACGTCGATGGCGCTGCCGGTCTCGCCACCCGATACGACGAGCTGCGACACCGCGCCTGCCAGGGCCCGTAGGTCCTGGCCCACCGACTGCACCAGCGTCATGGCCGCCTGGGCGTCGATGCTCGAGCCGTGCGACCTCACCTCGCGCTGCACCCACTCGGCGTGCCCACGCTCGTACTTGGGCTGCTCCACCTTGACCTCGGTGACGGCGGACAGCTTGCGCAGCTTGTCGAGCAGGCCTTTGCCCTTGTTGCCGCCCGAATGCACCAGGACGACCGCCACCTCGGGCGAGGTCGCGTCGGCGTAGCCGAGCAGTTCGGCCTGGGCGTGCTCCGGCAGATCCTGCAGCTCGGTGAGCACGACCGCCGTGGAATCGCTGAACAGCGAGGCGCTGGTCAGGCCCATCAGTTCGCCGGGCTGCAATCCCGCGGCCGTGGATTCGGTGACCTGGCATTCGGGCTGCGCCTCGACCACGGCGGCGACCGCACGCTTGCGCAGGCGTTCGGCCTCGAACTCGGCATTGCCGGTGATCAGCAGCACCTGACCGAACGGAGACGACACCCGCCGAGCCTAACCGGCCAGGACCGACAGCGTGGACGAGCCATCGCGTCGGCGCCGCACCGCGATGCGGTCGGCGACGCGCTGCTTGAGCTCCTCGACATGGCTCACGATGCCGACCGTGCGGCCGCCCTGGGCCAGACCCGACAGCTGGGTCATGACGGCGTCGAGCGTCTGCGGATCGAGCGAGCCGAAGCCCTCGTCGACGAACAGGGTGCCGAGCCGCACTCCGCCTGATTCAGCCGTGACGACATCGGCCAGGCCCAGGGCCAGGCACAGCGAGACGTAGAACGTCTCGCCACCGGACAGCGTGCGGGGCTCCCGTTCACGGCCGGTGTCGGTGTCGACCACCGCCAGCGCGAGGCCCGTACGACGGCCCGACGCGCTGCGTTCGCGTTCGTCGCTGACGCGCAGGTGATAGCGGCCGTCGGACATCGGTCCCAGGCGTCGATTCGCAGCGTCGACGACATCGGCGAACCGGCGCAGCAGGACGTAGGTGCCCAACGTGAGGTTCTTGAGATTCTGCGGCGACGAGCCGTCGGCCAGGCCGGCCAACCGGGTGACGGCGGCCGCTTCGGCATCGGCCTCGTCGAGCACACGCTCAGCAGCTCGCAAGGCGTCGATGGCACCGGCGATCTGGTCGCGTCGTCGAACCGCGGCCCCGGCCAGGCCGACCGCTGCCTCATGCGCGTCGGCGGCCGCCGCCCGGCGATCGCGGGCCGTTTCGAGATCCGGAGACTCCTCGTCGCTCCTGAGCACCGCGATCTCAGGGGCGGCCAGTCCCTCGTCGACCAGCGCCTGTTCCTGCCGGTGAGCGTCGATGCTGTGCTGGAGGCGTTCCAGATCGGCCGCGGACAGCGTGGCCGCGACGACCTCGCCCGGATCGGTGAACTCGTGGGCGGTCAGGCCCTCGACCAGCTGTTCACGTGCTTCGGCGAGCCTCGTGCGCGCGCCCTCCACGGCTCGGGCGGCGTCGGCGAGACGCCGGACCGCCGCGCGCTCGGCCTCGAGCTGGGCGACGAGATCGGTGAGTGAGGCGTCTCGTCCGTCGAGCACCTCGGCGATCCGTCGTCGATCGGCCTCGAGCGCGCACTCCGCGTGCGCGTGCCGCTCACGTGCCGTGGCGGCGTCGGCCTCGAGCCGGCTGCGTTCGTCGTCGTCGCGCACGGCATCGGCCTCGAGCTGCTCCAGCGCCTGCAGGAGATCGCGTTCCCGGCCCGCCACCGCGTCGAGTCCGTCGAGATCGGCCACCGCGGCATCGAGGGCCTGCGTGGCCTGCTCCTGTGTCAATCCGCCGGCACGCTGACGCCAGAACTCGATCTGCTGGGACGCCACGTCGAGTGCGGCGCGCGCCTCGGCCAGGGCGTCGCCGGCCCGCGCTGCCCGCGCAGCCGCGGCCTGGACCGCGTCGGCGCCCGGATGATCGGCGCTGCGGACCGCGGGATGCGGGTGCGACTGCGAGCCGCACACCGCGCACGCCTCGCCCACGACCAGCGCCTCGGCGAGTTCGCCGGCCATGCCGCGGATGCGGGCGAGCTGGAGCTCTTGGTGCAGATGCACCGCGGTGGTGGCATCGCCGGCCAAGGTCTTGACCAGGTCTTGCGCCTGCGTCACCTCTGATTCGGCCTCGGTGACCTCAACCGCGGCGGCGAATTTCGCCTCGGCCTCGGCCACGGCTGCCTCGAGCGCGCCGCGTCCGGCGAGCTGCGACACCAGCGCATCGCGCTGTTCGACCAGCGTGGCCCGCTGGAGTGGGCGGGCGGCGCGACGACGCTCGAGCTCAGCCGACCGTGCGGCGATCTCGAGACGGTGCTGCTCCAGGCCCTCGACGGCTCGGACCTGCTCGGGCAGCGACGATTCGACCCGGGTCAGCTCGGTGAGCTCTCGGATCGAGTCGGTGAGCCCGTCGACATGCTCGGCGTAGGCGGCGGGCACGAGATCGTGCGGCGCCGCTGCGGCCGCGGAGGCGTACTCGTGCTCGGCATCCTGGCAGGCAGCGTCGCCGCGTCGTTCAGCCCCCACCAGAGTGATGACCTGACCGGCCCGGCGAGCCAGATCGGCACGCTCGACGGCCTGGTCGATCTCGGCACGATGCGCGTCGAGATCGGCCAGGCGCGCCATCAGGCTCGCCCGTCGCCGGAGCGCCTGCGCGAGCTGATCGGCATCGCGCAGTGCCTGGTCGGCCTCGGCGAGCGCTGCCCGGGCGGTCTCGGCGATCTGATCGCTGCGCACGCTGTCGGCCACCGCCTCGGCCAGCAAGGTCTCGGGATCGACCGTCACCGCATCGAGATCGGCGACCCGGGCGAGCACGTCGCGGGCCGAGGCGACCGCACTCCTGGCGCTCTCGGTGCGGGCGGCCGCGAGCTTGCGCCGCTCGACCAGCTCGCGCGTGACAGCCTCGTACAGATCCGTGCGGAAGATGGTCTGGAGCAGCTTCTTGCGCTCCTCGCCCGCGGCCCGTAGGAACGTGGCGAACTCGCCCTGCGGCAGCACGACCGTCTGCAGGAACTGGTCGCGTCGCAGACCGACCAGGTGCAGGATCTCGTCGCCGACCTCCTGGGCCCGGGTCGAGACGACCACGCCGTGATCGGGCCGGTCGACATCGGTCAGCCGCATGAGCGTGACCGACTCATTGACCGTGCGCGTACCGTCGCCGCGCTTCTTGGGCCGCTCGAAGGAGGGCGTGCGCCGGATGCGGAACAGCCCCGCCTCGACCTCGAACACGAGGTCGACGTACGGCTCGACACCGGGCTCGGCATGGTGCGAATGCAGCCGCTGCTTGCTGGACTCCTGGCCCGCGAGCTGGCCGTACAGCGCGAACACGACGGCATCGATCACGGTGGACTTGCCGGCGCCCGTGGCCCCTTCGAGCAGGAACAGGCCCGAGCGTCCGAGCGCCTCGAAGTCGATGTGGTGCTCGCCCGGGAACGGCCCGATCGCGCGCAGATCGAGCGAGTACAGCTTCATCGGGCCGCCTCGGCGAGCCGCACGCACGCACAGACGTCGTCGATGACGGCGAGCTCGGCGGCGCCGGCCGCCTGGTGCGACACGAACTCGACGAAATCGGCCGTGACGGCCGCCGGTGCCATCGCCTCGTTGACGACCGGTGCGCCGGTCGTCGCCGGGAGGCCCACGGGCTCGTGCGCGACGTGCAGCAGATGTGGGAACCGGGCACGCACGGTGGCCTGCAGATCGAGCGGCAGCGACGTGTCGGTGACGACGAGCTTGACCCAGTGATCGACGACCTGATCGGTGGCGTCTGACATCAGGTGTTCGAGCGTGCCCCGCAGCTCGCTGAGCGGGCGCGGCACGGGCAACGGCAGCAGCTCGACCGAGAGAACACCGCTCGGATCGGGCGGGACGTCGACCAGGGCGACCGACTTGGCGTGATGACGTTCGGAGAAGGAGAACGCCAGCGGCGATCCGCTGTACCGCGCGATCGTGTCACCGCCGGGGACCTGGACGACCTGCGGCCCGTGCAGATGACCGAGGGCGACGTAGTCGACGCCGGCGAAGAGGCTGGACGGGACCGACTGGACGCCGCCGATGCTCAGATCCCGTTCGCTGTCGGACGGCTCAGCACCGACCACGAACGCATGCGCCATCACGACGGACCGAAGGCCGGGCCGGCCCGCCAGATCGTCACGGATGCGATCCATGGCGGCTCCCAGGACCCCCGTGTGGCTGCGCGCGGGCAGTTCGTCGCCCTGGGCCAGCGCCGGTCGTGCCGCATCGGGGTCGAGGTACGGGATGCCGTAGATCGCCAGCTGTGCCGTGTCGTCGCCGAGCAGCACCGGCTCGTGCAGGCGCGACACGTCGGCCAGGATCCGTACGCTGTCGCGCATGATCTCGGCACCGAAGCCGAGCCGTGACGCCGAGTCGTGATTGCCCGGTGTGACGACGACCGTGGTGTGCTCGCTGAGCCGGCGCAACGCGTCGCTGAAGAGCTCGACCGTCTCGACCGCGGGAATGGCCCGGTCGTACACGTCGCCGCTGACCAGCACGGCAGCCGCATCGTGTTCGCACACCAGGTCGACCAGGTGGTCGACGAACGCCGACTGGGCCTCGTGCAGGTCGACGCCGTGCAGCGTGCGGCCCAGATGCCAGTCGGAGGTGTGCAGGATCTTCACTCCTGTCACGCTAGTGACCACGACCGACAGAACGTCGCAGGTCAGTGACGTGTCACGACGCTGAGTACGCCGTCGTCGCCTGGACCGGCCCGCACCACGACGGCGATGTCGCCGTCCAGGTCGGTGCGCCAGGACGCGACGCCCCGCTCGCGCAGCATTCGCAGCGCTGCGGGAGCCGGATGCCCGTAGTCGTTCCCGGCTCCGGCGCTGATGGTCGCGATACGAGCTCCGACCTGGTCGAGGAAGTCGCCGGACTGCCGGGCGCTGCCGTGATGCGGCATCTTCAGGACATCGGCCTCCACCTGGACCCCGGAACGCAGGATCTCATCCTGGGCGTCGGGCTCGACGTCACCGGTCAGCAGCAGGGCGACGCCTCGCACCTGGACCCGGAGGACGACACTCGCATCGTTGACCGCCGATCCCTCGCCGGACGTGTCCGAGCTCGGCGCACGTAGACCTGCGGGCGGCCACAGCACCTCGCCGCTGACCGCGCCGGCGCCGAATGCGTCACCCGCCGCGACCTGACGCAGTGCCGCGCTCGTGGGGCCGCCGACGACCGTGTCGACCCGGCGACCGCGCCGGACCCCCGCCCAGCCTCCGACGTGATCGGCATGCGCATGCGTCATGACGGCGACCGCGACGCGTCGCACACCGAGCCGGTCCAGACATCCGTCGACCGCACCGGGCTCCGGGCCGGTGTCGACCACCACGGCGACTCCCGGAGCGGCGTTCAGCACCGTGGCGTCGCCCTGCCCGACGTCGCACGCGACCATCACCCAGCCCGGAGGCGGCCAGCCCGGGGTCGGCGGGCGCAGCATCACCAGGATCAGCCCCACCGCCAGACCCGACGCGACGACGGGGCGCGACATCGCGAACCAGCACAGACCGGCCACCAGCGGCACCACGATCAGCAGCAGCTGCCACGGTGCCGACCAGCCGATCGCCGCACCGGCCAGGCCTGCACCTCGCTCGGCGACCGCGATGACCCAGGCAGCGCAGACCGAGGCCGGCCAGGCCACGATCTGGCCGCCCCACGGCCAGATCACCGCCAGGAGCCCGCCCGCGAGGCCCAGGACGGTCGCCGGCGCCACGACCGGCCCGGCGAGCAGGTTCGCCGCGACCGCGACCAGCGACACCTCGCCCGAGATGGCGGCGATGGCGGGCGTGCAGGCCAGTTGGGCCGCGAGCGGCACCGCGATCGCGATCGCGGCCCAGGAGGGCATCCACCGCCCCAGCCGGCGCGTCGTCGGAGGGCCCAGGAGCAGGATCCCGGCCGTCGCGCAGACCGACAGCACGAAGCCGGCGGAACGGGACAGCCAGGGATCGATGAACAGCAGGGCGAGAACCGCCGCCGACAGGGCCCGCAGCCCGCCCCTGCTGCCGTAGCCGAGGGCCGCGACCCCGACCACGCCCATGCCCGCGGCCCGGAGCACGCTCGGATCCGGCCGGGCGACCAGGACGAACGCCGCGATGGTCAGGGCCGCCACGACCCAGGTGGCGCGCCGGCCCGCGCCCGCCACGCGCGTGCCGGCCAGGACGACCGCGAGCACGATGGTCAGATTGGTGCCCGATACCGCCATGAGATGGGTCAGACCGGTGCGCCGGAAGTCCTGTTCCATCTCCTCGGTCACGGCCGCGCGATCGCCGTCGACGAGCGCCGGCAGCAGCGACCGCGGTCCGGACGGCATCGGGGCGACCGCCGTCCGCACACCGTCGCGCACCCGGTCGGCGGCCTCCCACGCCCAGCCGCCCGGGCTCGCGCGCTCGCGCCGCACCACGTCGATCAGGGCCGCTTCCTGTCGTGAGTCGGACGGATCGAGCCGGCCCACGGCACGGAAGCGCCGGCCGACCACGAGGTCTTCCCCGGCGTCATCGACGAACGCCGTCGCCGCGATCCTGACGTCGGACACGACCCCTCGGACCTGAGCGCGTGTGATCAGGACGTCGACCACGCCCTGGGTCCGTCCGTGACGATCGAAGACGATCGCGTCGCGGCGCACCTGCAGGTCGAACGAGCCCGAATGATGCTGCCCGGCGGCCTCGGTGACCGGCGACGCCTCGACCTGGGCGATCCGCCACGCGCACGACACGGCGACGGCCGCCAGCGCACACGCGGTCAGGGCCACCCATCGCGAGCGAAGGCGCCCCAGCGCGATCGCCACGAGCACGACGGCCGACGCCAACGACCAGACCGATGGCAGATCCGTCCACCAGGCCGCGGCGGCCCAGCCCAGCGCCGCCGCGGGGACCAGCCGCAGGTCGTGCATCAGACGGTCACGAGATCGCGCAGGTCGGCCAGCGTCGCGTCGCCGATGCCTTTGATGTCGAGCAGGTCGTCGATCGAGCTGAACCGTCCGTGCTGTTCGCGCCACGAGACGATCGCCTGTGCTGTCACCGGGCCGATGCCGGGCAGTTCGTCGAGCTGGTCGATCGACGCCTGGTTCAGATTCACCTTGGCCGGTGCACCCGGGGCGGATGCGCCGCCGGGCGATGCCGCGGCGCCGACCACGATCTGCTCGCCGTCGGCGACCGGGCGCGCCATGTTGAGCGTCGTCGGATCGACCTTGCCCCGGAGTCCGCCCGCCGCCTCGATCGCATCGTGCACGCGCGCACCGCGCGGCAGCGTGACGATGCCGGGTCGCTTGACCTTGCCGACGACGTCGACGACCAGGTCCGCCGAGGCCGGCGACGGAGCGGGCGACGGGCCCGACGAGGCGAAGCCCACCGGTGCGACCGGCTCGCTGCTGTGCGGCCGTTGAGCGAACAGGTACCACCCGAGCAGGACGCACGCCGCGACAGCCGCCGTAGCGACGACCCTCAGATGCGTGGGGACGATGCGCCGGGCCGAGGGCGCAGGCGCGGGATCATCGTCGGCCGGTGGCGGCAGCTCGGCGTCGAAGGCGGCTGCCAGCTGCGCGAGCCGGCGGCGCGCCACCGCGGCCCGCGTCTCGTCGTGATCGTCTGATCCCATGCCTCGACGCTAGGAATGTCACGTCCGGCGCTCCAGCTCTGGTTCCCGGGCTGTGGACAAGTCGTTCCGCCGTCGCGCCCTGTGGACAGGTCGGATGGCGGTGAGCCTGTTCCCCGACGCCGGGAGCAGCGGTGTGCCTGTTCCCTCATCGTGCCCTCGAAGGGGAACAGGCTCACCGCATCGCCCGCGGATAGGGAACAGGCTCACCGCCCCCACGGTCTCGGCTCTGCTGGTCGGCCTCTCAGAGCGGCGTGACCGTCACCGAGATCATGCCGGGGCCGACGTGGGCGCCGATCGCGGCGCCGACCTCGTCGACCGGCACGCTGTCGCGGCCGAGCGCCGTCGCGAGATGTTCTGACACCTGAATCGCGACCGCCTCGTTCGCGAGGTGCTGGATGCCGATCTGATAGCCGTGCTCGCAGGTCTGGGCGGCTTCGACGCTCAGCGCCTCCAGCCTGGCCAGAGCCTTGCCGGCGGTGCGCACCCGCTCGAGCGGCACCACGAGCCCGTCCTGGATCGTCAAGATCGGCTTGACAGCCAGGGCCGAGCCGATCAGCGCCGCCGCCGAACCCACCCGACCGCCCCGCCGCAGGTACTCCAGCGTGTCGACGTACAGCGAGATCGTGGTCGACCGGGCCGCCCGCTCGGCGGCCTCGACGATCTCCTTGACTCCCCCGCCGGCGGCCCGAACACGGGCCGCGCTGCCGGTCGCGAATCCGACGCCGAGCCCGACCTGCTGGGTGTCGACCACCGTGACCGGAACCTTCACCTGGCGTGCCGCGAGCCGGGCCGAGTCGATGGTGCCCGAGATCTTGGCGCTCAGGTGCACCGAGACGATCTCCTTGGCACCCGCCTTCGCCAGGCGCGTGTACACCTCGACGAACTCCTCCGGCGTCGGTCGCGACGTGCTGACCGGCACGAACGACGCCAGGGCGTCAGCCAGCATGTCGGACGTGACATCGGCACCCTCGGTGTACGTCTGCGCCCCGATGATGACCTTCAGCGGCACGACCTCGATGCCCTCGCGCTCGGCATCGCCAGGAGCCAGCGACGCCGTCGAATCGGTGACGATCGCGATCGTCTGCTTCTTCGCGCGCGGCATGCCGTGACCTTATCGGGACAGGCGTCAGACGACGATGCTGACGAGCTTGGGCGCCTTGACGATGACCTTGCGGATCTCGCGACCGTCGATCGTGCGGACGACATTGGGCTCGGCCAGGGCCAGGGCCTGCAGATCGGCGTCGGCGATGTCCGGGGCGACCTCGAGCTTGCCGCGCACCTTGCCCGCGACCTGCACCACACACGTGACGGTGTCGGCCACCAGGAACCGCGGATCGGCGGTCGGGAACGGCTCGCGGACCAGCGACGCCTCATGACCGGCGCGCGACCACAGCTCCTCGGCCGCGTGCGGCGCGATGGGCGCCAGCATCAGGACCAGCGGTTCCAGGGCGGCACGGGCGTGCACCTCGGCCTTGGTCAGATGATTCGTCAGCTCGATCAGCTTGGCGATCGCCGTGTTGAAGCGCAGGTGCTCCATATCGGCACGCACCCCGTCGATCGTGCGATGCAGCACGTGCAGGGTCTCGTCGTCGAGAGCGTCATCGGTCACCAGCACGGCGCCGGATTCCTCGTCGACGAACAGTCGCCACAGTCGCTGCAGGAAGCGCTGCGAGCCGACCACGGCACGGGTCTCCCATGGACGGGACGCATCGAGCGGGCCCATCGACATCTCGTACACGCGCAGCGTGTCGGCGCCGTACGCGGCGTACATGTCGTCGGGGGTCACCGCGTTCTTCAGGCTCTTGCCCATCTTCCCGTATTCGCGGGTGACCGGCGCGCCCTGATACGTGTACGTGCCGTCGGGCTCCTCCACGACGTCCTCGGCGGGGACGTAGACACCCCGCTCGTCGGTGAACGCATACGCCTGGATGTAGCCCTGGTTGAACAGCCGGTGGAACGGCTCGGAGCTGCTGATGTGCCCCAGGTCGAACAGCATCTTGTGCCAGAACCGCGCGTACAGCAGGTGCAGCACGGCATGCTCGACGCCGCCGACGTACATGTCGACGCCACCGACGTCGCCCGGCTCGCGCGGGCCCAGCCAGTAGCGCTCCAGTTCCGGGTCGACCAGCACGTCGGCGTTGTGCGGATCGGGATAGCGCAGCTCGTACCACGACGATCCGGCCCAGTTCGGCATCGTGTTGGTCTCGCGGCGGTACTGCTGCGGGCCGTCGCCCAGGTCCAGTGTGACGTTGACCCACTCCGTCGCGCGTGCCAGCGGCGGCTCGGGCTCGCTGGTGACGTCATCGGGCTCGAAGGTGCGGGGCGAGTAGTCCGGCACCTCGGGCGAATCCAGCGGCAGCATCGAGTCGGGCAGTGCGATCGCGTGGCCGGCCTCATCGAACACGATCGGGAACGGCTCGCCCCAGTAGCGCTGGCGACTGAAGAGCCAGTCGCGCAGACGGTAGGTCGTGGTGCCGGCTCCGGCGCCGTTCTCCTGCAGCCAGACGACGATGCGCTCCTTCGCCTCGGCCACCGACAGGCCGTCGAGCGACACCGTCTCGTTCGACGAGTTCACGACGGTGCCCTCGCCGGCGTACGCCTCGTCGAGGCCCTGCTGCTCGGCCAGGGTCGGCACGATGGGCAGCCCGTAGGCCGACGCGAACTCGTGATCGCGCTGGTCGCCGGACGGAACGGCCATGATGGCGCCGGTGCCGTAGCCCATCAGGACGTAGTCGGCGATGAAGACCGGGATCTGCTCATCGTTGACCGGATTGATCGCGAACGCGCCGGTGAAGACACCCGTCTTGTCCTTGTTCTCCTGCCGTTCGACGTCGGTCTTCGCGGCGGCGACCTGACGGTACGCCGCGACGGCGGCACGCGGATCGGCGGCGGCATTGGTCCACAGCAGCGGGGTGTCGCCCGGCCAGGCATCCGTCGTGATCTGATCGACCAGCGGATGCTCCGGCGACAGCACCATGTAGCTCGCGCCGAACAGGGTGTCGGGCCGCGTCGTGAAGACCTCGATCGACGTGGTGTCGTGCCCGACCACGCCGAACCGCACCTCGGCGCCGTGCGACCGGCCGATCCAGTTGCGCTGCATCTGCTTGACGTTCTCGGGCCAGTCGACACGATCCAGGTCGTCGATCAGGCGATCCGAGTAGGCGGTGATGCGCATCTTCCACTGCCGCAGATTGCGGGTGAAGACCGGGAAGTTGCCGCGCTCGGAGCGCCCCTCGGCCGTGACCTCCTCATTGGCCAGGACCGTGCCCAGGCCCGGACACCAGTTGACGGGCGAGTCGTCGATGTAGGCCAGGCGCACGCCGTCGATCAGGACCTGCTGCTCCGTGGGCTGCAGATCGTGCCACGACGTGCCGTCGGGGGCGGTGCGCTCGCCCGACTCGTACTCGGCGCGCAACTCGCTGATCGGCCGGGCCCTGCCCTGTTCGTGGTCGTACCAGGACTCGAAGATCTGGATGAAGATCCACTGGGTCCAGCGCACGAAGTCGGCGTCGATCGTGGCGAAGCTGCGGCGGTCGTCGTGCGCCAGGCCCAGGCGGCGCAGTTGGCGCTTCATCGTCGCGATGTTGTTGAGCGTGTTGGTGCGAGGATGCTCGCCGGTCTGGATCGCGTGGATCTCGGCCGGCAGGCCGTAGGCGTCATAGCCCATCGTGTGCAGCACGTTGTCGCCCAGCATGCGGCGGTAGCGGCCGATCACATCGGTCGCGATGTAGCCAAGCGGGTGGCCCACGTGCAGCCCGGCGCCCGACGGATACGGGAACATGTCCATGATGTAGAACTTCGGCCCCAGCGCGGCGCCGGACGGATCGGCCAGATCGCCCGTGGGATTGGGCGCGTGGAACGTCCCCTCGCGCTCCCAGCGGTCCTGCCAGCGCAGCTCGATCTCGTCGGCGAGCGCCGCGGTGTAGCGGTGCGGGGCGTCGGGATCGGTCGGGGAATCGGGCTGCGAAGTCACTGAACGATGTTATCGGCGTGACGGACGGGGCCGGTCAGCGCATGTCGTCGTCGACGGGCAGGTCCTCACGGCGGATCACGACCGGGCGCAGACGCGCCCAGAGGACGAATGCTCCGGCGACGACGATCATGCCGATGCCCGCCCAGAGATTGACGTTCAGGCCGTCGGACTTGTCGAGCTGGGCGTCGCTGGTCCAGAACAGGCCGGTCGCCGTGAGGATCACGCCGTAGGCGCCGATCAGGGTCGCGATGACGAAGCGCACGTCGAAGGCGCCGGCGGTGCGGGGCTGGTTCTCGGTCATGTCGAGCTCCTCAGGCGAACAGCACGTTCAAGATGATGACGAGCACCAGCCCGATGCCGGCGAGCTTGACCGGCGACTGGTACCAGGGCAGCGAAGCCTCGTCGGGATCGACGAGCGACTCCTTGGGGGTCAGGGAGTAGACCAGGCCCACCAGCTCGGCCTCGACCCTCGGCCGGGTGGCCATCGACACCGCGACGCTCACGACCACGTCGACGACGAACGCCGCACCGGCGGCCACGAAGCTGGCGCCCTGCCCGGACAGCGCGATCGTGCCGGTGCTCAGGCTCCCCAGAGCATCCTCGGACAGGATCGCCACGGCGACGGCGGCCAGCGTGCCCGACACCAGGCCGACCCAGCCGGCCGTCGCGGTCATGCGCTTCCAGAACATGCCCACGATGAACGTCGCGAACAGTGGCGCGTTGAAGAACCCGAACAGCGTCTGCAGATAGTCCATCAGGTTGTCGTAGTGCGACGCGAAGAACGCCGTGCCGATCGCGATCACGGTGGCGCCGACCGTCGCCAGGCGGCCGACGGCCAGGTAGTAGCCGTCGGATCTGTCGCGCTCGACGTACTGCTCCCACAGGTCGTAGCTGAACACCGTGTTGAAGGCCGACACATTGGCCGCCATGCCGGCCATGAACGCGGCCAGTAGGCCGGCGATCGCGATGCCGAGCATGCCGTTGGGCAGCAGATCGCGCATCAGCAGCAGGATCGCGTCGTTGTACGTCGCTCCCCCGCTGTCGCCCGAGCCCGACTTCAGATGGGCGATCTCGGGCACCACGATCGCGGCGATGATGCCCGGGATGATCACGATGAACGGGATGAACATCTTCGGGAACGCGCCGATGATCGGAGCACGCCGGGCCGACGACAGCGATTCGGACGCCATGGCGCGCTGCACCTCGACGAAGTTGGTGGTCCAGTAGCCGAACGACAGCACGAAGCCGAGTCCCAGCACGATGCCGATGACCGAGAGCACCGGGTTGTCGATGCCGGTCAGATCGGTGCCCGGCCACGACGACAGCTGCTCGTCGCTGGGCTTGACCTTGTCGACGACGCCCTGCCAGCCCCCGACCTTGTGCAGCGCCACGATGGTCAGCGGCAGCAGCGCCGCGACGATCACGAAGAACTGCAGCACCTCGTTGTAGATCGCCGCCGAGAGTCCGCCGAGCGTGATGTACGACAGGACGATCGCAGCCGCCACGACGAGCGAGACCCACAGGGGCCAGCCCAGCAGCCGCTCGACGATCGTGGCGAGCAGGTACAGGTTGATGCCGGCGATCAGCAGCTGGGCGAGCGCGAAGCTCAGCGCGTTCACCAGATGCGCCCCGGTGCCGAATCGGCGCCGCATGAACTCGGGCACGCTGCGCACGCCCGAGCCGTAGTAGAACGGCATCATGACGATGCCGAGGAACAGCATCGCGGGGACGGCGCCGATCCAGAAGTAGTGGAACGTCGCGGCGCCGAACTGGGCGCCGTTGGCCGACATGCCCATGATCTCGACGGCACCGAGATTGGCCGAGATGAACGCCAGCCCGGTGACCCAGGCCGGCAGTGAACGGCCCGACAGGAAGAAGTCGATGCTGGTCGACACCTGACGCCTGGCCAGCAGGCCGATGCCGAGGACCACCGCGAAGTACAGCGCGACGACGAGGTAGTCGACCACCTGCGCATCGAGTCGGAACGTGCTGTCGGCTCCGTCGCCTGCGGCGAGCAGCCGGCCGGTCACTCCCCCGAGTGTGCTCATGTCCAGCACGTTACGCCGCGTTCACGGGTCCCACCAGTGAGGACTCGCCGGGCTGGTTCAGAGCGGCTCGACCAGATCCCCGAGGCCCGCATCGACGTGAGCACGAGCCTGAGCTCCCACCCAGATCGTGAGCAGTCGCGCCGGATCCGGCTCCTCGGGCAGCCACTCGGCCGTCCAGCCGGCCAGGGCACGGCCGAGGATCGAGTCGTCGCCCGGCCGGCGGATCACCTGCTGAACCGTCACGCGAAGCGGCGCGCACAGCATCGGCAGCTCGTCGTCAGGACCGGTCTCGACGATGACCTGCCCGTAGGCGTCGGCCGGCAGGAGGCCCAGGACCGCCACGATGCCCGCGAGGTCGTCGAACCCGCCGACGATCAGTGCGTGCTCGACGGGCGCGCGTCGACGGTGAGACCTCATGAGGTCAGTCTAGGCTTACCTAATCCCGTGACGCAGCCGAGTGTGACGACCGCCACGCCTGGGCGGCGGCGATCCGGCTCAGACGGCCCCTTCCGCGGCAGCGGATCAAACGGCAATATGCGCCTGGAGGAACCAGCGATCCTTCGTCAGGCCGCGTTCGATCTCGATCGCGATGTCCTGGCTGCTCAGATCGATGTCGTCCAGACCCGTGACCGCGGCTCGCACGGTCACCAGGGCGGCATCGATCTGACCGACCATCGCGGCCGCGCTCGCCTGCCAGGTCTGGAAGCCGTCCGCGAGCCGCGGCAGCGTCGAGTGCTCGGCGACGGTCTCGAGACGGGCATCGACCGGAAGACCGAGGGCCACGATGCGCTCGGCCGCGGTGTCGGCGTACTCCTGCGCATGGTCGACGACATCGTCGAGCAGTTCGTGGACCCCCACGAAGCTGCCACCACGGACATGCCAATGGGCCTGCTTGCCGTTGACCACGAGGGCCTCCAGATCGCGCACGACCGGGGTCAGGAACTGTGCGACGCCCGCCGCGATCTCGGACGTGGTGGCCAGCGACGACGGCGTAGTGGTCGTCTCGGCGCTGGTGGTGTCTGATGTCATTGGGATGTCCTTCCCCTCCTGAGGAGCTCTCGTTGACACCTCAAGGATCGCCTGGAATCACAACGATTTCAACGAAGAGCAGCCTGGCCTAACGAAGCGGAGGCCAGCCTCATCTCAGGCTTCAGCGGCGAATTTCTCCACGCGCCGGGTGGGACCGGAGACGATCAGTTCGTCGCCCGCGTTGATGACCGTGTTGGCGCCGGCGTACTCGAACTCCCCGCCGCCGGACTTCACCGCGACGATCGTGATGCGGTACTGATTGCGCAGCCCGGACTCCTGCAGCGTCTTGCCGAATGCCGCCTCGGGAGCTGCCGTGCGGGCGATCGCGAAGTCGTCGAACTCGACGAAGTCGGTCATCGAGCCGGTGACCAGATGCGCGACCCGCTTGCCCATCTGGGACTCGGGACGGATCACGTGCGTGGCGCCGACCCGCTCGAGGATCGCGGCGTGCTTGCCACTGATGGCCTTGGCCCAGACCTCGTCGACCCCGAGGTCGAGCAGGCTCAGCACCGTGAGCACGCTGGCTTCCAGATCGGTGCCGATGCCGACGACCGCGACGTCGAACTGATCGGCGCCGACCTGTCGCAACGCCTCGGTGTCGGTGGCGTCGACCGACACCACGTGGGTGAACTCGTTGGAGTACCGCTGCACGATGTCGTGCCGTTCGTCGATGGCCAGGACCTCGTGCCCCAGGTGCGTCAACGAACGCGCGACGGAGTATCCGAAGCGGCCCAGGCCGATGACCAGCACGGAGTCGCGCGACGGCTTGTGCTGTCGGTCAGGCACGGAACGTTCTCCTCGTGAAGGCGCACGGATCTGCAGCCGCCATCGTGCCGATTCCGGCGACGAACATCAAGCGTCGGACGGTCAGGGCTTCCAGCGGACGGCTCGAGCGGCGTCGTCGGCCGACCGGGCATCGATCGAGACCAGCGTGCGGCCCTTCGGCAGCAGGAAGACCATGCAGACCTCGGCGGATTTGCCCGGCAACAGGGTCTTCGGCAGCGAGCGGTTCTCGCACGGCTTGAACGTCCCGGTCACGGTGTTGGGCGGCGCGATCGAGTTCTGGTCGTCATGCACGACGAACGGCGGAGCGGCACCACCCAATCCGGCGGGCCCGTCATTGGTCAGCGTGACCTTCACGTAGTACGGCGTGGAGGCCTTGGAGTCGGCATCGAGCGAGAAGAACGCGAAGTCCTCGATCGCACCCCGATCGATCGCCGTGACCTTCGCCGTGACCGCGCTGGCGACGCCGTCGTCGAGCTGGTAGACGAACGTCGCCTTCTTGCCGACCTTGACCGTGGTGCCGGGTGCTGTCAGCTTCACGCCGGCCGGCAGATCGAAGCCCGCAGGCGTGCTGGCTGTGGGCTCGGGGACCTCGTCGTCGCCGCCGCAGCCGGACGTCAGCGCGACGCACGTGAGGAGCGAGGTCAGCAAGCCGGCCAGGCCACGGATTCGGGGGTTCCGCATCCGGTCAGTGTGGACCACCGGTGGCTCAGGCGCCCACCAGGCGCGCCGCGAGCCACGGCACGACCTGATCGAGGGCGATGCGCTGCTGTTCCATCGAGTCGCGCTCGCGGATCGTGACGGCCTGGTCGTCGAGTGTGTCGAAGTCGACCGTGAGGCAGAACGGCGTGCCGATCTCGTCCTGACGGCGGTACCGCTTGCCGATCGCGGCGGCATCATCGAAATCGACGTTCCAGTGCTCACGCAGCTCGGCCGCGAGATCGCGCGCCTTGGGCGACAGGTCCTCGTTGCGCGACAGCGGCAGCACGGCGGCCTTGAACGGCGACAGCCGCGGATCGAGCCGCAGCACCGTGCGCTTGTCGACACCGCCCTTGGCGTTGGGCGCCTCGTCCTCGGCGTACGCATCGCACAGGAACGCCATCATCGACCGGTTCACACCGGCCGCAGGTTCGATGACGTACGGCGTGTAGCGCTCGTTGTTGACCTGGTCGAAGAACGACAGATCCTTGCCCGAGTGCTCGCTGTGGGTGCTGAGGTCGAAGTCGGTGCGGTTCGCGATGCCCTCGAGCTCGCCCCACTCAGATCCCTGGAACCGGAACCGGTATTCGATGTCGGTGGTGCCCTTCGAGTAGTGCGACAGCTTCTCCTGCGGGTGCTCGTACAGGCGCAGGTTGTCGCGGTCGATGCCGAGGCCGACGTACCAGTCCATCCGGTTCTCGATCCAGTACTGGTGCCAGTGGTCGTCCTCGCCGGGCTTGACGAAGAACTCCATTTCCATCTGCTCGAACTCACGGGTGCGGAAGATGAAGTTGCCCGGCGTGATCTCGTTGCGGAAGCTCTTGCCGATCTGGGCGATGCCGAACGGCGGCTTCTTGCGGCTCGTGGTCTGCACCTGCCCGAAGTTGACGAAGATGCCCTGAGCGGTCTCGGGGCGCAGGTAGTGCAGCCCCTCCTCGCTCTCGACGGGGCCGAGGTAGGTCTTGAGCAGGCCGTTGAACATGCGCGGCTCGGTCCACTCCCCCCGGGTGCCGCAGTTGGAGCAGACGATGTCCGACATGGGTACCGAGTCAGGATCATCCCAATACTTTCCAGACTGGCCCTTCTTCTCCGCGTACGCCTCCTGCAGGTGGTCCTGCCGGAACCGGTTGTGGCAGCTGCGGCACTCGACCAGCGGATCGACGAAGGCGGCCAGGTGCCCGGACGCCTCCCACACGGCGGTGGGCAGGATGACCGAGGAGTCCAGGCCGACGACGTCCTCGCGGCGCTGCACCATGGCCTTCCACCACTGCCGCTTGATGTTGTCCTTCAGCTCGACACCGAGAGGGCCGTAGTCCCAGGCGGACTTCGTGCCGCCGTAGATCTCGCCGCACTGGTAGACGAATCCGCGACGCTTGGAGAGGCTGATGACCTGGTCGACTGCTGACGTGGCTGCCATGGGGAAACTCCTGCTTCCGGCTGGGTGTCGGCGGGCCTGTGCGCGTCGTCGTGACAACGCGCGCCCGATGAACAGGCAGTCTATCGAGCCGTCGGGCTCATCCGGTGCCGGCCGGTCAGCCCAGGCGCCGGCCCGACGACGTCTCGAACACGTGCAGTGATTCGGGCGACTCCGGGCGCAGCGTGATCGTGGAGCCCTTGGCCGGCGGGCGGCGCCAGTCGACGCGCGCCACGATCTGATGCTCCTCGCCTCCCAGGGTCGTCCGCCCGTACACGAAGGCGTCGGCGCCGAGTTCCTCCACGACGTCGACCTCGAGCGCCAGCCCCGCATCGGCGATCACCAGGTCCTCGGGCCGCACGCCGAGCGTCACGTGCGACGAGCCCGCCTCGGCGAGCGCGTCTCGCGCGACCGGGACCGTGGTGTCGCCGAGCCGGACGCCGCCGTCGACCACCGGCAGTTCGAGCAGGTTCATGCCCGGAGAGCCGAGGAAGCCGGCGACGAACAGATTGGCCGGACGGTCGTACATCTCGCGCGGCGAGGCGCACTGCTGGAGTACGCCGTCGCTGAGCACCGCGACCCGGTCGCCCATCGTCATCGCCTCGACCTGGTCGTGCGTGACGTAGACCGTCGTGGTGCCGAGGCGCCGCTGCAGCTGGGCGATCTGGGTACGGGTCTGCACGCGCAGCTTCGCGTCGAGATTCGACAGCGGCTCGTCCATGCAGAAGACCTGGGGCTGCCGGACGATCGCGCGACCCATCGCGACGCGCTGACGCTGGCCGCCGGAGAGCGCCTTGGGCTTGCGGTCCAGGTATTCGCCGAGCTCCAGCATCTGGGCGACCTCGGCGATGCGGGCCTTGATCTCGGCCTGCGAGGCGCCGGCGATCTTGAGCGCGAAGCCCATGTTCTCGGCGACCGTCATGTGTGGATACAGCGCATAGTTCTGGAAGACCATCGCGATATCGCGATCCTTGGGCGGGACGTGTGTGACGTCGCGGTCGCCGATCAGGATGCGACCGGAGTCGACGTCCTCGAGGCCGGCCAGCATGCGCAGCGACGTGGACTTGCCGCAGCCGGACGGACCGACGAGCACGAGGAACTCACCGTCCTCGACGGTCAGGTCGAGGGCCTCGACCGCGGGGCGGGTGGAACCGGGATACAGGCGCGTGGCCCGGTCGAACGTGACGGAGGACATGGCAATGCCTACCTTTCACCGGCAGGAACGTGCCGGACGATCCGAGTGAGTGGTGTGGCAGCCGATCGCGAGACCGGCTGAGCACAACCTACGCGACAGATGGGATCTGCGTCACACCACCGCCTCGCCACGTCCCACCGCCAGGTGACACGCTTGGCTCATGAGCACCCAGGTCGTCCGCGGCGACGTCATCACACCCGATGCGCTGTCGCCGGACACCGTGGTCGAGATCGACGGTGCGACGATCGCAGCGGTGCGGCCCCCGCGTCCCGGTGATCCGCCGCCGACCGGTGACCTGATCCTGCCCGGGCTGGTCGACGTGCACTGCCACGGCGCCGCCGGGGCCTCGTTCGCAGCGCCCGACGACGACCACGCCGCAGCGGTCCGCCATCACCTGGCCCACGGCACGACCACCCTCGTCGCCAGCACCGTCAGCGATGATCCCGCACGGATGATCGCAGCCGTGGAGGCCTTGGCGCCGCTGGCCGAGGCGGGTGAGATCGCGGGCGTCCACGTCGAGGGGCCGTTCATCGCGACCGCCTGCCGCGGCGCGCACGACCCGGCGGTCCTGCTGCCGCCGGACCGAGCGCTGACGGACGCCCTGCTCTCGGCGAGCGGCGGGCACCTGGTGATGATGACCCTGGCACCCGAGCTGCCCGGCGCCGAGGACCTGGCGCGCCAGCTGATCGCGTCCGGGGTCATCGCCGCCGCCGGACACACCGCCGCAGACGGCCCGACGCTGCGACGCTTCCTCGATCTCGCACCCATCGGGCACGTGACCCATCTGTTCAACGGCATGCCGCCGGCCCATCACCGCACCGGCGAGACCGCCTGGTCCGCGGTCGCGGCGGGCGCGACCAGGCATGCGCGGCTCGAGCTGATCGCCGACGGCGTCCACGTCGGCGACACGGTGGCCGCCGCCGTGTTCGACTCGGTCGGTGCCGAGCACATCGTCCTGGTGACCGACGCGATGGCGGCCGCGGGGATGCCCGACGGCAGCTACCGGCTGGGACCGCTCGACGTGACGGTCGCCGACGGGGTGGCTCGACTGGACGACGGGGGCTCGATCGCGGGCGGGACCTCCACGCTGCTGCAGATCGTCACGCGCCTGGTTCGGGCGGGGGTCGATCCCGTGGCGGCCGTCCACAGTGCGTCGAGCGCACCGGCCGCCGCGCTGGGCCGTTCCGACATCGGTGCCGTCGCGGACGGCCTCAGAGCCGATCTGGTGATCGTCGACGACGCCTGGAATCTCAGGCATGTGCTGCGGGCCGGTAGGCGAGTTCCGGATGATCGAACCACGCTCAGTTGACAACGATTCCCAATTTCATTGAGAATCGTTCCCATGAAGACACCCCTCGCCCTGCTGTCCGCCGTCGCCCTCCTCCCCCTGGCCGCATGCGGCAGCTCCGGCGATGACGGCAAGCCGACCGTCGTCGCGTCGTTCTACCCCTACGCCTACGTGGCCGAGCAGGTGGGCGGCGATCTGGTGGACGTGCAGAACCTGACGTCGCCCGGTGTCGAGCCGCATGATCTGGAGCTGCGCCCCAAGCAGGTGGCCGCGGTGCAGGACGCCGATCTCGTGATCTACCAGCACGAGTTCCAGGCCGCCGTCGACGACGCGGTCGACCAGGCCGGTCGCAAGGCCTCCGGCACGGTCGACGTCGCCGATCTGGTGAAGCTCCACGCCGGCACCGATGAGCACGAGGACGACGAGCACGAGGCTGAAGACGAGCACGGGCACGAGGACGAACACGATCACGATCACGGCGCCCTCGATCCGCACGCCTGGCTCGATCCCCACAATCTCGAGCCGGTCGCGCAGAACGTCGCCGACAAGCTGGCCGCGCTCGATCCCGATCATGCCGACACCTATCGCGCGAACGCCGACCGGCTGATCGCCGAACTCCAGAAGCTCGATGCCGACTTCGCGGCGGGCCTGGCCGACTGCGAACGCAACACCATCGTGACCAGTCACGCGGCATTCGGCTATCTCGCCGCGCGCTACGGGCTCGAGCAGCTGCCGATCGCCGGCATCGATCCCTCCAACGAGCCGTCGGGTCGCCAGTTGGCGATGATCACCGACGAGGTGAAGCAGCACGGCATCACGACGGTGTTCACCGAGGAGCTGGTCTCCCCCGCCAACGCCCGCACGATCGCGTCGGCGACCGGCGTGAAGGTCGCCACGCTCGATCCGATCGAAGGCCTCGGCCCGGACACGAAGGACGAGACCTACCTGACCCTGATGCGCCACAACCTCGACGCACTGCGTGAGGCAAACTCCTGCTCATGACCGACTCCGCGTCTCCCGCCGTCTCCAGCGACGGCGCACCGCCGCTGGCCGTCGAGGGCGTCTCCGTCGCCCTCGACGGCCGCCTGGTGCTCCACGATGTGAGCCTCCAGGTGCGCGCGGGCGAGTTCGTCGTGCTCCTGGGCGCCAACGGATCGGGCAAGTCCACGCTCGTCCGCGCCTCCGTCGGGCTCGTGCCGACGATCGGCGGGCGGGTGCTGCTATTCGGCACCCCGCTGGCCGACTTCGAGCAACGAGCCCGCATCGGCTACGTCCCCCAGCGCACCCGCGCCGTCGCGGGCGTCCCGGCGACCGTCGACGAGGTCGTGGCGAGCGGACGCCTGTCACGCCGGCGCTGGTTCGCACCGCGCACCGCCGCCGACCGCGCGGCGATCGACGCCGCCCTGGAACGCGTCGACCTCACCGACCGTCGACGCTCGCCGGTCAGCGAACTGTCGGGCGGTCAGCAGCAGCGCGTCCTGATCGCGCGGGCCCTCGCGACCGAGGCCGAGCTGCTGGTCATGGACGAGCCCACCGCCGGCGTCGACCACGACAGTCAGCACGACCTCGCGACCCTGATGGGCGACCTCGTGCGATCGGGGACCTCCGTCCTGCTGGTGGCCCACGAACTGGGGCCGATGGCGCCGCTGATCGACCGGGCCGTGGTGCTCGACGAAGGCCGGGTGCGCTATGACGGCCCACCCGATCACCGGCTCGACGAGGCTCTCGGCCACGCCGCCCACGCGCACTTCGGCACCGCCGAGCACGCGCATCGGCACACCGGAGAGCCGCCCCGCGAAGGCATCTCAAGCGAAGGGGCATGGTGACGCGATGATCGAGCTGCTCGACTACGACTTCATGCGCCGCGCGCTGCTGGCGGCCGTCTTCACCGGGCTCGCCGCCCCCGCGATCGGCGTTTTCCTCGTGCACCGCCGGCTGGCGCTGCTCGGTGACGGCCTCGGCCACGTCGCCCTCACGGGCGTCGCGCTCGGCCTGCTGACCGGGGTGGCACCGCTCGTGACCGCGATCGCGGTCTCGGCCTTCGGCGCCCTGCTGATCGAACTGTTGCGCGCCAAGGGGCGCACCAGTGGTGACGTCGCGCTCGCGATGCTGTTCTACGGCGGCATCGCGGGCGGCGTCCTCCTGGCCAATCTGGCCGATGAGAGCGCCGCCAGCCTGAACGCCTACCTGTTCGGCTCGATCACCACCGTCTCGGCCGGAGAACTGGTGCTGGTCGGAGCCCTCGGCGTCGTGATCATCGTGCTGTGCCTGGGCTTGTCCCCCCAGCTCTTCGCGGTGTGCCAGGACGAGGAGCACGCCCGGGTCAGCGGCCTGCCGGTGTGGTTGCTCAGCGCTCTGATCTCGGTGCTCGCCGCCGTCACGATCACGGTCGCGATGAGAACCGTGGGCCTCCTGCTGGTGTCGGCGCTGATGGTGGTGCCCGTCGCGGCGTCACAGCAGGTCACCCGCAGTTTCCGCAGCACACACCTGCTCGCGATGGCGATCGGTCTGGCCGCGGCGATCGGTGGTGTCGTGGCCAGCTACGAGGTCGAGACCTCGCCCGGCCCCACGATCGTGATGCTCGCGATCGGCGCCTTCGCCGTGCTCTCCGTGGTCGGCGTGCTGCGCCGGCGTGTGCGGCCAGTGACCACCCGGTAGATTTCACGACAGACCAGCGCACGCAGGGAGGTGCCCGATGACCGAGACGCAGCGCAACACCCGGCAACGTCGAGCCGTGGCGGCGATCCTGGCCGATCTCGACGGCTTCGCGAGCGCTCAAGAGATCCACGACGCCCTGAAGCACCGCGGCGAGTCGGTCGGCCTCTCGACCGTCTACCGCAATCTGCAGTCCCTGGCCGATGCCGCCGAGGTCGACGCGCTCCGCAACGACGACGGCGAGGTGCTCTACCGCCAGTGCAGCTCCGGCCATCATCACCATCTGGTGTGCCGGGCCTGCGGCCGCACGGTCGAGGTCGAGGGTCCCACGGTCGAACGCTGGGCCGACACCGTGGCGGCGCAGCACGGCTTCTCCGATGTCTCCCACACCTTGGAGATCTTCGGTACCTGCGGTTCCTGCGCTTCTCGGGTGTGATCCACACCGTTCTGTCCCGCGACGCCTGGTCAGAGCGTGCGGAGGCCCATCGCCACCGGGCGGAGCAGTGGATCCAGCCGCACCTGGCGCGCCGCGCCCGCGGTGAGAAGCATCCGGTCGACGACTTCCTGTGGGAGTACTACGACCTGACACCCGGACGCCTCGCCCGCTGGCATCCGGGTCTCGGCGTCGCGCTCGCCGACGCGCCCGAGTACGCGGCGCTGGGAGCCTACGTCGTCCACGACGACCTCGTGTGGGTCGATCCGGCCCGGGTGGATCGCCGCCGTCCCGGGCTGGAGTGGACCCGCGAGCTCCTGATCCGCACGGCGGCGCGATCGACGCACCGCGGTTGTCTCGGCCTGCACGAGTGGGCGATGGTCTACCGCGACCGGGACCTGCGCCATCCCCAACTCGATCTGCGACTCGGCTCCGAGGGAACCGACCAGGTCGTCGAGAGCCATCGACTCTCGTGCACGCACGTCGATGCGTTCCGGTTCTTCACCGAGGCCGCGATGCCGCGCAACGACCGGCCCCTCGGACGGCCCGATCAGCTGGCGGCCGAGCAGCCGGGTTGTCTGCACGCCACGATGGATCTCTACAAGGCGGCGTACCGGCTCCTGCCGTTCGTCGAGGCCACCGTCGTGCTCGACGCGTTCGAACTGGCCCTCGACGTCCGCCGGGTCGACATGCGCGCCTCGCCGTACGACGTGCGACCGCTCGGCCTGGACCCCATCGCGATCGAGACCGCGGACGGCAAGGCCGAGTACCTGGCCCACCAGGACCGGTTCACCCGCCGCGCCGCTCCCGTGCGCCAACGCCTCATCGACCTGCACGACGAGGTGCTGGACGTACGCGCCGGTCAATGCTGACGGGTCACGTGGGTGCAGAAGCAGATCTTGTTGCCCTCGGGATCGGCGACGACCCAGAACCGCGGAGCCTGCTCATCGCTCACCAGCGTGCCACCCGCGGCCAGCGCCGCCTCCAGCCGTGCATCGACCTCCTCGGGCGGGATGCGCAGATCGAGGTGGAAGCGCTGGCGCGGTTCGTCATGGGGATCGGTCTGCTGGAACCACAGCGACGGCAGCACCCCGGCCGGGTCGATCAGATCCTCCTCCCCCTGCGGCTGCATCGCGAGCGCGGCGGCCCAGAAGCGCCGTGTCCCCTCGATGTCGGCTGTGTCGAGCGCCACCTCGAGGCGCTGGATCCCCGCGGGTTCGGCCGCGATGCCCAGTTCGGCGGCGATGCGGCTGATCGTGCGCGCCAGCTCCACGTCACGCGATGTCTTGCCGCCCACGTCATGGCTCGTCAGCAGGACGTGCACGGACGGGTACGTGAGCGTCACGTCCGGGTGGTGATTCGCCTCCTCGGCCGCGGCACCGATCGCCTCGACGAATCTCAGTCCCGTCGCGAAGTCGCCGGTCCGGAACCGCGCCTCGATCGCTCCGTACATGGCGCGCCAGTCGTCGATGCCCGACGCCGCCACCTGATCTCCGCTCAACAGCTCACTGGTCATGTCTCCACCGTGCCACTCGACCGCGCCGATCTCTAGGCTGATGCTGTGAGCGACCTGCATCTGGTGTCCGGCGATCGGCTGACGGCCGCCGACGTGTACGGCATCTGGAAGATCCGCGACATCGTCTTCGCGGTCGAGCAGCGCTGCGACGAGCCCGATGTCGATGGGCTCGACCTCCTGCCGACCACGACGCACCTGTGGCTGACCGATCCCGGCCACGAGGACGGTGGCCCGGTCAGCTACCTGCGCTTCCTGACGCACGAACAGCCGCATCGCCTCGGCCGGGTCTGCACGCTGCGCGAGTACCGCGGACGCGGACTGTCGAGCCGGCTGGTCACCGCCGCGCACGAGCGCTGGGGCCACGATCCTGTCAAGATCGGTGCCCAGGCTTACCTGGAGGACTGGTACGGCTCGCACGGCTACGTCACATGCGGCGATCACTACACCGACGCCGGTATCGACCACGTGCCGATGCTGCGCCCCGGTTCGGGCTCAGCGGTCACGTGAGGTCCTTGATCGCGTTCAGCGCCTCGGTGAAGTCGCCGTTGGCCTCAGCGGCGAAGTTCTCGACCGCCGTGGCAGCCGCCTGGAACGGCGCGCCGTACGTGAACGTGTAGCTGCGGTTCGCATCGATGCTGTCGGCCAGCCTCGTCGCGCCGTCGATGACGGACTGGATCGCGGTCCGGGTCAGCTGCGCCGCGTCCTCCGCACCGCGCGGCACCGTGACGCGGGCGAACTCGTCGCGGGCCCGCACGAACGCCGGGATCAGCGATCCACGCACCTGACCGCTGCTGTTCAGCAGGACCCCGTCCACGTAGTCGGTGGCCCGCATCGCGAGCACCTTGCGCGCGGCCTTGACGAACACCTGATCGCCCTGCGCCTTCTTCAGCGCCTTGGTCAGCTGCTCGTACGGCCCGAGCAGCCCTTCCTCGACCCGTTTGGCCTCGGCATAGGTCGAGGATCTCTGCTCGGCCGTGGCGTCGGTGTGCGCGAGCGCGGGCGGATCGGCGATCGCGTCCTCGAGCGCCGCGCGCAGCTTGGCCGGATCGTCCTGATCGGCCTTCTTCAACGCCTTGACGACCTGGACACGGAACGTCGCGACCTGGTTCAGGTAGTCCGCACCGAGATCGTCGGCGACCTCGATGCGCTCGGTCTCGCGCTGGTTCTCCAGCACGACATAGCCGCCGAGCCCCGCGCCCACCAGGATCGTGACGAGGACCGGCAGGACCAGAGCCCAGCCCCGCGGCCGGGAGGGAGACTGCACGTGCCCAGTCTGTCAGGCCCAGTCTGTCAGGCCCGGCTGGGCGTGACACCGTTCCGGCGCAGCCCGTACGTCAGCGCATCGACCAGCGCCTCCCACGACGCCTCGATGATGTTCGCGCCGACCCCGACCGTGACCCAGGACTCCTTGCCGTCGGTCGTCTCGATCAGCACCCGCGTGATGGCGTCGGTGCCGTGACCCTGGTCCAGGATGCGCACCCGGAAGTCGATCAGGTGGAAACGGGCGACATCGGGATACACCCGTTCGATCGCCTGCCGCAGCGCGTGGTCCAGCGCGTTGACCGGACCGTTGCCCTCGCCGACCACGACCAGGCGATCACCCCCTGCCCTGAGCTTGACCGTCGCCTCAGCGGTCGCCTCACCCAATCCGCGAGGATCGGGCGCCGCGCCCCGGCCGGACTCGGCGGTGACCCGCCAGGACTCGACGTCGAAGAACGACGGCCGCGCGCCCTCGGACTCCTCGGCCAGCAGCAGCTCGAACGACGCGTCGGCCGCCTCGAACGTGTAGCCCTCCTGCTCCAGGTGCTTGACGCGGTCGGTCAGGCGAGCCAGGGCCGCGGGATCGCCCGCCAGGTCGTAGCCCAGCTCCTTGCCCTTGAGCTCGATCGTGGCGCGGCCGGCCATCTCGGAGACGAGCAGGCGCATGTCGTTGCCGACCAGCGCGGGATCGATGTGCTGGTAGAGATCGGGATCGACCCGGATCGCACTGGCGTGCAGACCCGCCTTGTGCGCGAACGACGAGACGCCCGTGTACGGCTGGCGCGCCGACGGCGGGTAGTTCGTGATCTCCGAGATCGCGTGTGCGATCCGGGTGGCCTCGGTGAGCCGGCCCTCGGGCAGGACCGGCCGGCCGAGCTTGAGCTCGAGATTGGCGACGCACGTGACGAGATCGGCATTGCCCGTGCGCTCGCCGTACCCGTTGATACAGCCCTGCAGATGGGTGGCGCCGGCCAGGACCGCCGCCATCGAGTTCGCCACGGCGCATCCGGTGTCGTTGTGGGCATGGATGCCCAGGCGGGCACCGATCGACATCACCTCGCCGACGATGTCGGTCACCAGGTGCGGCAGCATGCCGCCGTTGGTGTCGCACAGCACGGCGACCTCGGCGCCCGCCTCAGCGGCCGTACGAGCGACCTCGAGCGCGTAGGCGCGGTTGTCGAGATAACCGTTGAAGAAGTGCTCGAGATCGACGAAGACCCGCTGGCCCTCGCCGGTCAGATGGGCCACGGTGTCGCGCACCATCGCGAGGTTCTCCTCCAGCGAGGTCCGCAACGCGAGCTCGACGTGCCGATCGTGGCTCTTGGCCACGAGGGTCACGACGGAAGCGCCGGATTCGCGAAGGGCCGCGACCAGTTGATCGTCGGCCGCCGCGACGTTCGGCCGACGCGTCGAGCCGAAGGCCGCCAGGGTCGCGTGCTGAAGATCCAGCTCCTTGGCGGCCAGCGCGAAGAACTCCGTGTCCTTCGGATTCGAGCCGGGCCAGCCTCCTTCGATGTAGCCGATTCCGAGCTCGTCGAGATGGCGAGCGATGTGCAGCTTGTCCTGGACCGACAGGTTCAGGCCCTCCTGCTGGGCGCCATCGCGCATCGTCGTGTCGTAGACGTGGAAGTCCGCGGCGGTCTGGTGTCCGTTGCTGGGGGTGGTGTTCACGGTTTCGTCCTCGGTCCTGACTCGTGTGCGGCCAACAAAAAAGCCCCCCGGGGTCGGGAGGCAGCGCGCTGGGGGTTCGGTCTCTAGGCCCCGGCGCGCCCGGCAATGATGATGGCGCTGTGCTGCACGATCGGAAGTCTAGACTGGCCCGCCATGACGGACAACAGCCGGTCGGATCAACGACGCGTCGTGCCGGTGCCGGCGATGTGCCGCGCGCTGCATGCGGTGTTCACGGCCGATCCGGTCGAGCCGGTCGCCGACATCGAGGCTCCGCCGGCCTCGTTGCTGAGGCGTTTCGGTGCCGACGACGACACCGTGCGACGTCTCGAGCGCCGCCGGTTCGGTCAGCTCTTCGCCACCGAGGCCGCTCCCGGGGCGATGACCCGGGCCTTGGCCGAGACGCGCGCCGCGGCGCTGGCCGCTGCCACCGCATCCGACGGCATCGTGGTCGACCTCGGCATTCCCCGCATCGTGACACGGCCGGCCGACGACCGTGCCGCTGCCAGTTGGGTCGCGGCCGATCTGGCCGACGGGGTGCTGCGCACCCGAGGGCTCACTGCGTTCGGGCTGCCCGAGGTGCACATCGAGCCCGGTGACGACCAGACCTCGATGGTGCTGGCGGTGCTCACGGGTCTGGTGCACCGTCTGCTGGCCGAGTGGCCCCGGCACGACCCCGTCGGTCCCGCAGCCGTCACGCTGCGCGATATCGCCGAGGGATACGGCGACGCCGATACCGCGTCGGCCCCCACGACGCCGGCCCTCGACCTGCTGATCGCCTACGCCGACGACGCCCTCACCGTGACGCTCCTCGACGACCCCGCCGTCCTCTTCACCTGACTCCGCTGAGGAGTCACTCGTTGTCGCTCGCGAGTCACTCGTTGCGCCCGACAGGGACTCCTCAGCGCCAACGAGTGACTCCTCAGCACCAATCAGTGACTCGTCAGCGGCGCTCGAGGTTGGCGAGGATCTCGGGGCGGAGGATCGCCTCGAGACGGTCGGGCGGGAGCAGGCCTTTCTCGAGCACCAGCTCGGCGACGCCGCGGCCGGTGGCGAGCGCCTCCTTCGCGACCTCCGTCGCGGCGGCATAGCCGATGTACGGATTCAGCGCCGTGACCAGGCCGATCGAGCTCTCGACCTCGTGACGCAGCAGTTCGGCGTTCGCCGTGATGCCGTCGACACACCGGGTCGCCAGCACCTTGATCGCCTCGCGCAACCGCGACAACCCCGCCGACAACGAGTAGCAGATCACCGGCTCGAACGCGTTCAGCTGCAACTGGCCCGCCTCGGCTGCCATCGACACCGTCATGTCGTTGCCGATCACCTGGAACGCCACCTGGTTGACGACCTCGGGAATCACCGGATTGACCTTGCCCGGCATGATGCTGGACCCGGCCTGGACCGCGGGAAGGTTGATCTCATTCAAGCCCGCCCGCGGGCCCGACGAGAGCAGCCGCAGGTCGTTGCAGATCTTCGACAGCTTGACGGCGACCCGCTTCAACGTCCCCGACAGCTGCACGAACGAGCCACAGTCCTGCGTCGCCTCGATCAGGTCGACCGCGCTCTCCAACGGCAGGCCGGTGATCTCGGCCAGGTGCCGGCAGGCACTCTCCACGTAACCGTCCGGAGCATTGAGCATCGTGCCGATCGCGGTGGCGCCCAGGTTGATCTCGTGCAGCAGCAGCACGGCCTCGGACAGCCGCGCGCGATCCTCACCCAACATCTGGGCATAGGTGCCGAACTCCTGGCCGAGCGTCATCGGCACGGCGTCCTGCAGCTGCGTGCGCCCCATCTTCAGCACGTCATGGAACTCGACGGCCTTGCTCGCGAACGACTCCTGCAGCTGTTCCATCGCCTCGAGCAGCGCATGGGTCTCCAGGATGATCGCGACCTTGACCGACGTCGGATACACGTCGTTGGTCGACTGGCTCATGTTGACGTGCTCGTTCGGATGCAGCACGTGATAGTCGCCCTTGGCGTGTCCCATCAGCTCCAGCGCACGATTGGCGATGACCTCGTTGACGTTCATGTTCGTCGAGGTTCCGGCGCCGCCCTGGATCACGTCGACGACGAACTGATCCGCCAGCGCGCCGCCGCGGATCTCCTCGCACGCGGCCCGGATCGCCTCGTAGCGCTCGTCGTCGAGCAGCCCGAGATCGTGGTTCGCGGCGGCGGCAGCCTGCTTGACCGCGGCGAGCGCCTCGACCAGGTGCGGGCTGATGCCGATCGGGATCCCGGTGATGGGGAAGTTCTCGAGGGCACGCAGCGTGTGCACGCCCCAGTAGACGTCGGCCGGAACATCACGGTCACCGATCAGGTCGTGTTCGGATCTCGTGCTGCTCTCGACCCCGATGTCAGGTGTGATCTGGGTCATGCCCTGAATCACACCACAGGCCGGGCCCGTCAGGTGGGACGGGTCCGGCCTGTGGTGAGGTCAGTGGGTCAGCCGACCCGGCGCATCCAGCCGTGGCGGTCCTCGGCGCGACCGTGCTGGATGTCGATCAGTGCCGAGCGGATGTCGGCGGTGACCTTGCCCGCGTCGCCGTCACCCCAGGTCAGCTCGCCTCCGGCAGCGTCGGCACTGGCCCATTTCAGGGCACCCACGGGAGTCACGACCGCAGCCGTGCCGCAGGCGAACACCTCGGTGATCGAGCCATCGGCGACGCCCTCACGCCACTCGTCGATCGTGACCCGACGCTCCTCGACGTCGTGCCCCAGGTCGGCGGCCAGCGTCAGGATGCTGTCGCGCGTGATGCCCTCGAGGATCGAGCCACTGAGTTCGGGGGTCACCATCGAACCGTCGGAGCGGACGAAGAACAGGTTCATGCCGCCAAGCTCCTCGATGTAGGTGTGCTCGACCGAGTCCAGGAACACGACCTGATCGCAGCCGTGCGCGATGCCCTCCTGCTGAGGCAGCAGACTCGCGGCGTAGTTGCCGCCGCACTTGGCCGCACCCGTGCCGCCCGCACCGGCCCGCGAATACGTCTCGGACAGCCAGATCGAGACCGGCTTGACGCCGCCCTTGAAGTACGCGCCCGCCGGCGAGGCGATGACCGAATAGGTCACCCCCTGGGCCGGGCGCACGCCGAGGAAGGACTCCGAGGCGTACATGAACGGCCGCAGGTACAGGCTCTTCTCGCCACCCGACGGCACCCACGCCCCGTCGACGTCCAGCAGGGCGTCGATCGAGCCCAGGAACCACTCCTCGGGCAGTTCGGGCAGTGCGAGCCGGTGGGCGGACCGCCGCAGCCGGGCCGCGTTCTGGTCGGCACGGAACGTCCGGATCGAGCCGTCCTCGTGACGGTAGGCCTTGAGGCCCTCGAAGACCTCCTGCGCATAGTGCAGGACTGCGGCGGACGGATCGAGGGAGATCGGGCCGTACGGCACGACGCGAGCGTCGTGCCAGCCGCCGTCGGGCGTCCAGTCGGCCACGAACATGTGGTCGGTGAAGTACGTGCCGAAGCCGGGATCGGCCAGGATCGCGTCACGCTCCGCGTCGGTCTTGGCCGACGGGTTCTGCTCGTGACGGACGGAGAAGCCGGATGAAGTCATGTTAACCACGGTAAACCTTTCAGGGGTCGAGCGGAATCGGGATCAGGCCCCGACTACCGACTCGGCCAACCGCGATGCGATGGCCTCACCCACCTCCTCGGTGCTCCGAGCGGCGCCGGTGCGCGCGGCAATGTCGGCCTCGACGGCCTCGGCGATCTGGGCCGCCGCGGCCGGCAGGCCGAGATGATCCAGCAGGAGGCCGGCGGACAGGATCGCCGCGGTGGGATCGGCCTTGGACTGACCCGCGATGTCGGGGGCCGATCCGTGCACCGGCTCGAACATCGAGGGCGCCGTGCGATCGGGGTTGACGTTGCCGCTGGCCGCGAGGCCGATGCCGCCGGTCACCGCGGCGGCGAGATCGGTGAGGATGTCGCCGAACAGATTGTCGGTCACGATCACGTCGAAGCGGGCGGGATCGGTCGCCAGGAAGATCGTGGCCGCGTCGACGTGCAGGTAGTCGACCGCGACGTCGGGGAACTCGGCCGAGACGGCGTCGACCGTGCGACTCCAGAGGTGCCCGGCGTGGACCAGCACGTTGTTCTTGTGCACCAGGGTCAGCTTGCGGCGAGGACGGGCCTGCGCGCGGGCGAACGCATCGCGCACGACGCGCTCGACGCCGAACGCGGTGTTGAGGCTGACCTCGGTGGCGACCTCCTGCGGCGTGCCCACGCGGATGGCGCCGCCATTGCCCACGTACGGCCCCTCGGTGCCTTCGCGGACCACGACGAAGTCGATCGCGCCGGGATCCTTGAGCGGGGTGGCAACACCCGGGAACAGCTTGGACGGTCGCAGGTTGACGTAGTGGTCGAGCTCGAAGCGCAGGCGCAGCAGGAGCCCGCGCTCGAGGACACCGGACGGGACGCTGGGATCGCCGACGGCGCCCAGCAGGATCGCGTCGTGCCCGCGGATCTCGCCCAGGACGCTGTCGGGCAGCGTCTCGCCGGTGGCATGCCAGCGACGAGCGCCGAGGTCGTACTCGGTCCGCTCGAAGGTGGCGCCGTGCTGCGGCGCGAGGACGTCGAGCACCGCGAGAGCCTGGGCCGTGACCTCGGGGCCGATGCCGTCACCGGGCACGACCGCGAGTGAGAAAGCGCGTTGAGGGTCTGTGGACATGCTTCTGATCCTAGGCAGCGAGTCTCATGATGTGAAACTCGGGTCTTGATATTCGGGACATGAGTCAGTTGTCGTCGGGACGCCCGACGGGCTCGACGTCGAACACGACCGCGTCATCGCGTAGATGCGCGGGTCCCCACTCCGGTCGGGGCAGTGACGCGATGCTCTGTGGCTCGAACATGAGGTGATCTCCTGAGAGTGGCGAGGGACGGGATTCGGCCCGGCAGCACACCCACCGACGACGGGATCGCCTCGACGGAGTCAGGAGAGACAGCGGTGATCAGATCGTGATCGTGGCGCTGCGGCGAACTGCCGGGCCACGATGTGCGCTCAGTGACGACTCAACGCAGAGAACCCGCGGCAGGGATGTGGCCCACCTGAGGGGCCCTGCCGCGGCTGCGAATAAGTACGAACTGGTGCCGCATGATGGGATCACTCTACCGCTCCGGGACCGATCGCGGGAGTCCGGTGACGAATCGTCCGCGTGTCGAGATGTCGGGGCCTCGTCGCGACGACGGTGACAGACTGGGCGCATGAGCGCGCCGCCCGAGATCCCCGACCTGGTCGCGAGCACGCTCGATCTGTCGCGGCAGCGCGGCTTCATCACGTCGACCCGGCACGAGACCGGTCGCCTGCTCGCCTCGCTCGCGGCGTCCCGCACCGGGACCCTGGCCGAGCTCGGCACCGGCACGGGCGTGGGCTCGGCCTGGCTGGCCAGCGGAGCGCCGAAGGAGGCGCGGATCGTCAGCGCCGAGCTGGATCCCGCCCTGGCTCAGGACGTGCAGGCCCTCTTCGCCGATGTGCACAACGTCGAGATCGTGGCCGGCGACTGGTCGGCGCTCGAGCAGTACGCACCGTTCTCGCTGCTGTTCGTCGACGTGCGCGAGGTCATGGAGAGCATCGACGTCCTGGCCGATCTACTCGAACCGGGCGGCATCGCGGTGCTCGACGATTTCGTGCCCAGCGCGTTCTGGCCGCCGATCGTCGACGGTCACGTCGACTCGGTCCGCGAGCGCTGGCTGACCGACGAGCGATTCGCGGCCGTCGAGATGCTGATCGATCCCGACGCCTCGCTGCTGATCGCGACCCGCCGCTGACGCCTCACTCGTTCACGAGTGACTCCTCAGCGTCCATGAGTGACTCCTCAGCGGGAGGGAGGAGTTCGAGGAACAGCTGCACGAGTGGGCCGATCGCGAGGGCGTACAGGACCGTGCCGACGCCGACGGTGCCACCCAGGACGAATCCGACGACCAGCACCGTGATCTCGATCGACGTGCGCCACCAGCGCACGCTGCGGCCGGTCCGCCGGACCAGCCCGACCCAGAGGCCGTCGCGCGGACCCGTGCCGAAACCGGCGCCGATGTAGAGCGCGCCGGCCAGGCCGTTGCCGACCACGCCACCGACCAGGAGCGCGGCCCGGGCCCAGAGCGCGTCCGGGGTCGGCAGCACGGCCAGGCCCGCGTCGGCGGCCAGGCCGATCACGACGATATTCGCCAGGGTGCCGAATCCGGGACGCTGCCGCAGCGGGATCCACAACAGCATCACGGTCGCGCCGGTGACGATGACGACCTGGCCGAACGTCAGCGGCACATGGCGCGCGACGCCCTCGTGGAACACGTCCCACGGATCGAGGCCCAGCGTCGACTCGACCAGCATCGCCATCGTGAAGCCGTAGAGGCCCAGGCCGAGGAACAGCCGGATGAGGCGGCGGGTCATCGACGGACCACGTCCTGGATGCGGTGGTGCTGCGAGCCGGTCAGCTCATGGCGATGACTGCGGGGCGGCGCGAGCCGGCCCAGGCCGTCGGTGCGCACCAGATCGGCCAGGTGCGCGACCGACCAGGCCGCCAGGGCGGCCACGAGCGACAGGAACATCGTCATGACCCCATCCTGGTGGCAATTGGCTTCCTTTCACATAGCCAATCATGCAAGAGTGGCCTCATCATGGCTCTCACGATCTCGGCCGCGCGACTCGCCGCGGCCCTTCCCCCGCTCGACGGCCCCGGCCCCGGATACCAACGGCTGCACGACGCGATCCGACTGCTGATCGTCGACGGTCGCATCGCCGAGGGCACCCGCCTGCCGAGCGAGCGCGAGCTGGCCGGCGCGATCGGCGTCAGCCGCACCACGACGACGCGCGTGTACGCCGAGCTGCGCGCCACCGGCCTGCTGGAGTCGCGCCAAGGCTCGGGCAGCGTCGTCCGCCTGCCTCTGACCCAGTCGAGCGTCAGCAGCCTGATGGTCGACTCCGACGATCCCGAGACCATCGCCCTGACCTACTCCGCTCCGGTCGGCCCGCCGGGCCTGGCGCGTGCGTTCGCGTCCGCCGTCGAGCGACTGCCCGGCCTGCTGGCCACCACCGGGTATCTGCCCGACGGGCTACCCGCTCTGCGCGAGGCACTCGCCGATCGCTACACCGCGTCGGGGCTGCCGACCGATCCCGACCAGATCATCGTCACCAATGGCGCGATGGGCGCGATCTCACTCGTCGCCCGCACGCTACTGCGGCCCGGCCAGCGGGTGCTCACCGAGGGCCTGAGCTACCCTCACGGCGCCGATGCCTTCGTCGCCGCGGGCGGCCGCCTGTCGTCCCTCCCCGTCGGCGAGACGCCGTGGGACGCCGAGCACGTCCGCGCCTCGCTGACCCGCGGAAGCCACCGCGCGGCCTATCTGATCACCGACTTCCACAATCCGACCGCTGCGGTCATGGACGACGCCCTGCGGCTCGAGATCGCCGGCGTCCTGCGGCGCAACGAGGTGGTCCCGATCGTCGACGAATCGCTGCGCGACACGAACCTGGACGGCATCGCGATGCCTCGGCACTTCGCGACCCACGATCCGCGCGCGATCCTGCTCGGCTCGTCGTCCAAGGGCTTCTGGGGCGGGCTGCGGGTCGGTTGGATCCGCGCGCCACGACCGCTGATCATGCCGCTGCTGCAGGCACGCATGATCGACGACCTCGGCACGTCGGCCTTCGACCAGCTGGTGCTGACCGAGCTGTTGACGGACGGCGGCCAGACGGCCGCGGCGGGTCGGGCCCGCCTACGCGCGGCCCGCGACCACCTGCTCGGCGAGCTGGCGCGCGAACTGCCCGAGATCGTCGCGCCCTGCCCGGCCGGGGGGCTGAACCTGTGGGTAACCCTGCCCGGCCGGGTGTCGTCGCATCTGGTCTCGGCGGCGGCGCGCCACGGCGTCCTGCTGACCCCGGGGCCGCGGTTCTTCACCGCGGCCGCGGCGGCCGGCGAACGTCATCTGCGGCTGCCCTACACGCTCCCCCACGACCGGCTGACCGAGGCGGTCCGCCGCCTCCGCCTGGCCATGGACGACGTGCGGACCGGACGCGAACGGCCGCAGGCAGCCCCCGACGATCGGCTCGATCTGATCGCGTGATCGCGACACCAACGGTCGCCGGCACGGAGGCCGTCGACGGCCGGCACCTTCCCGCTGCCGGTCGCCGAGCGACCCTCCAGCTGGCGACCGGGGGTTGCTATCCGGCGGCACGTGGTGCCGGAGGCATCACCGGGCAGCAGAGCCCTCGACGTAGTCGTCGTCGGTCTGCTTCCACGCGAAGTGCGAGCGCAGCAGCTTGCCGGTGGCCTCGATCGAGTGACCCGCTTCCTTCTCACGCAGTTCGAGGAACTCCTTGCCACCGTTGTCCTGGTCGCCGATGAAGCGCTTCGCGAACGTGCCGTCCTGGATATCGCTGAGGATGCCCTGCATGCGCTCCTTGACCGACGCGTCGATGACCCGCGGGCCCGACACGTAGTCGCCGTACTCGGCCGTGTCGGAGACCGACCAGCGCTGCTTGGCGATGCCGCCCTCCCACATCAGGTCGACGATCAGCTTCAGCTCGTGCAGCACCTCGAAATAGGCGATCTCGGGCTGGTAGCCGGCCTCGGTCAGGGTCTCGAACCCGGCCTGGACCAGGTGCGACACACCACCGCAGAGGACAGCCTGCTCGCCGAACAGATCGGTCTCGGTCTCCTCGGTGAACGTCGTCTTGATGACGCCCGCGCGCGTGCCGCCGATGGCCTTGGCGTACGACAGCGCCACATCCCACGCCTGTCCGCTGGCGTCCTGCTCCACCGCGATGATGTCGGGGATGCCGCGGCCCGCGACGTACTCGCGGCGCACCGTGTGGCCCGGGGCCTTCGGCGCGACCATGATGACGTCGACGCCCTCGGGCGCCTCGATGTAGCCGAAGCGGATGTTGAAACCGTGGCCGAACACCAGGGTGTCGCCCTTGGCCAGGTTCGGCGCGATCGACTCGGCGAACACGTGCCGCTGCACCTGGTCGGGCGTGAGGATGACGATGACGTCAGCCTCCTCGACCGCCTCGGCGACCGGCAGGACGCGCAGGCCCTCGGCCTCGGCCTTCTCTTTGCTCTTGGAGCCCTCGGCGAGGCCGACGCGCACGTCGACGCCGGAGTCGCGCAGGTTCAGTGCGTGCGCGTGCCCCTGGCTGCCGTAGCCGATGACGGCCACGTGCTTGCCCTGGATGATGCTCAGATCGGCGTCGTCGTCGTAGAACAGCTCAGCCACGAAATTTCCTTCTCTCTGGTTCGGTCGAGGGCCGACGAGGTGGGTCAGCCCGCGTGCGCGCCCGGAACGGCGCGCAGGGTGCGGTCGGTGATGGATCGGGCGCCGCGGCCGATGGCCACGCGTCCGGACTGCGCGATCTCTCGGATGCCGAACGGCTCGAGCACGTTCAGCATCGCATTGAGCTTGCCCGAGTCGCCGGTGGCCTCGATCGTGACGGCGTCGGTGGCGACGTCGACGACCTTGGCACGGAACAGCTGCACGGTCTCGAGCACCTGGCCACGGGTCTGGGAGTCGGTCTTGACCTTGATCAGCATCAGCTCGCGCTCGACGGCGCTGCTGGTCTCCAGCTCGACGATCTTGAGCACGTTAACGAGCTTGTTCAGTTGCTTGGTGACCTGCTCCAGCGGCAGATCGTCGACGTTGACGACGATCGTCATGCGCGAGATCTCGGGGATCTCGGTCGGCCCGACCGCCAGCGACTCGATGTTGAAGCCGCGACGCATGAACAGGCTCGAGACACGAGCCAGGACGCCCGGCGTGTTCTCGACCAGAACGCTCAGCGTGTGCTGACTCATCCCTAGATCATCTCCTCGTCGTCGAAGTCGGGGGCGAGATCGCGGGCGATCTGGATGTCGTCGTTGCTCGCGCCGCCGTGGATCATCGGCCAGACCATCGCATCGCGCTCGACGACGAAGTCGATCACGACCGGGCGATCGTTGATGGACATCGCCTTCTCGATCGTCGCGTCCAGGTCGGCCTCGGTCTCGCAGCGCAGGCCCACGCAGCCATACGCATCGGCCAGCTTGACGAAGTCGGGGATGCGCCGGGCGCCGATCGACTCCGGCCCGGTGTTGAGATCGGTATTGGAGTAGCGCTCGTCGTACAGCAGCGTCTGCCACTGGCGCACCATGCCCAGCGAACTGTTGTTGATGACGGCGACCTTGATCGGGATGCCCTCGATCGCGCACGTCGCGAGCTCCTGATTGGTCATCTGGAAGCAGCCGTCGCCGTCGATGGTCCAGACCACCTGGCCGGGCAGCCCGACTTGGGCGCCCATCGCGGCCGGCACGGCATAGCCCATGGTTCCGGCGCCACCGGAGTTGAGCCACTGGCGGGGACGCTCGAAGTCGATGTAGTGCGTCGACCACATCTGGTGCTGGCCGACGCCGGCGACATAGGTCGCGTCGGGTCCGGCGATCGCGCTGATCCGTTCGATGACGGTCTGCGGCGCGAGTCCCTCGGCGGGCTTGTCGTAGCCGACCGGGAACTTGGCCTTGATGCCGAGCATCTGGGTCTTCCACGGCGTGAAGTCGAGCGTCAGCCCGTCCTCCTCGGCCTGCTTGACCAGCGTCGCGATCAGGTCCGTGATGACCTCGCGGCAGTCGCCCACGATCGGCACGTCGGCCGTGCGGTTCTTGGAGATCTCAGCGGGATCGATATCGGCGTGGATGATCTTGGCGTCGGGCGCGAACGAGGCCAGCTGGCCCGTGACGCGGTCGTCGAAGCGCGCGCCCAGGGAGATCAGCAGATCGCTCTTCTGCAACGCTGCGACCGCCGCGACCGTGCCGTGCATGCCCGGCATGCCCAGATGCAGTTCGTGCGAGTCGGGAAGCGCTCCGCGCGCCATGAGGGTCGTGACGACCGGGATGCCGGTCAGATCGGCCAGTTGGCGCAGTTCCTCGGACGCATCGGCCTTGATGACGCCGCCTCCGACGTACAGCACGGGCCGCTCGGATGCCGCGATCAGTCGGGCCGCCTCACGGACCTGTTTGCCGTGCGGCCGGGTCGTGGGCCGGTAGCCGGGCAGCGCCAGTTCGTGGGGCCACTGGTACTCGGTCTGATTGACCAGCGCATCCTTGGCGATGTCGACCAGGACCGGCCCCGGACGACCCGTGCCGGCGATGTGGAACGCCTCGGCGATGACCCGCGGGATGTCGGCTGCCTCGGTCACCAGGTAGCTGTGCTTGGTGATCGGCATCGTGATGCCGCGGATATCGGCTTCCTGGAAGGCGTCGGAGCCGATGACGGCGCTGGAGACCTGGCCAGTGATGGCCACGATCGGGACCGAGTCCATGAACGCATCGGCGATCGCCGTGACCAGGTTCGTCGCGCCGGGGCCCGAGGTCGCCATGCAGACGCCGACCTTGCCCGTGACGTGGGCGTAGCCCTGGGCGGCGTGGCCGGCGCCCTGCTCGTGACGCACCAGGATGTGCCGGATCGAGGAGTCGAACAGCGGGTCGTAGGCGGGCAGGATCGCGCCGCCCGGGATGCCGAAGATGACCTCGACTCCGACCTGCTCGAGCGCTCGCACGAGGCTCTGTGCACCGGTGAGGGTGGCTGGCGTGGTGGCGGGGTCGGTCGTCATGGTCGGTCCTGTTCGAGACTGTCTGGGGCTGTGGTTCTGGTGTTCATGGTGGACCCGGCTCGTCGCACAAAAAAACCCCGCGGCCGTGGAAGGCGAGCGAGGAGCGACGCGGGGCCTGGTGAGGCCGGTCGCGTCATACGAGTACGACGAGCAGTGCATGCACGACGCCAGTCTCCCCCGCTGAGACGCGGTGGTCAAGTTATGAGACGGTCCGTACCAGAGTCTGGACACCCGGACCGCGCGAGGAGCCCCCGCGTGCACGGTCCCGGCGGCCCTACGGTTCGATGGTGCCGACCATCCTCGCCGAGGGTGGCACCCGAATCCAGGGGGTATTCCCGCATGAAGAAGATCGTGGGCGCCATGTGCGTCGCCGCAGCCCTGACGTTGTCCGCCTGTGGTGGCGGGGGCGACCGGCCGACCGTCGACGAGGTGTCGAAAGCGCTGACCAGCAAGGACAACGTCCTCGGCACCGCCATCCCGAAGGAGGCCGCCGACTGCCTCGCCAAGGCGTTCGTCGACTCCGATCTGTCCAACAAGACCCTGAACGCGATCGTCGAGGGCGACGAGGACTACAAGGGCAGCAACAAGGAGAAGGACGCGTTGAACGGCGTCATGTCCGATCTCACCAAGTGCATGACGGCCAACTGACGGAGCCGCCGAACGCAAGAAGGCCCGTAGCGAACCCTCGCTACGGGCCTTCTTCTCGGTGAGGAGCCACCAGGTGCAACCACGGGCCGAGCGCAGCGAGGCAAGACGCCTGGGCGAAGCCCAGCAGCGGTGAGGAACGAACCGCTGAAGCCGCGAGGGACGAGCGGCAACCCGCACCCACCAGACGCAACCACGGGCCGAGCGCAGCGAGGCAAGACGCCTGGGCGAAGCCCAGCAGCGGTGAGGAACGAACCGCTGAAGCCGCGAGGGACGAGCGGCGCGTCCTACCAGGGACTGGGCTCGTAGTCCTTCAGGAACACTCCGTGCAGGTCCTCGCCGGCCTCGCCGCGCACGATGGGGTCGTAGACCCGCGCCGCGCCGTCGACCAGGTCGAGCGGGGCCTTGAAGCCCTCGGCCGCCAACCGGACCTTGGTCGTGTGCGGCCGCTCGTCGGTGATCCAGCCGGTGTCGACCGCGGTCATCAGGATGCCGTCGGACTCGAGCATCTCGGCCGCGCTGGTGCGGGTGAGCATGTTGAGCGCCGCCTTGCTCATATTGGTGTGCGGGTGGCCCGGTCCCTTGTACTGGCGCGCGAACTGGCCCTCCATGGCCGACACGTTGACGACGTACGTGCGGCGAGACGGCGAGGACGCCAGGGCCGGACGCAGCCGGCTGATCAGGATGAACGGGGCCGTCTGATTGCACAGCTGGACCTCGAGCAGTTCCAGCGCGTCGACCTCGCCGACGGTCTGCACCCAACTGTTGGTGCTGACCTGGTCGGGGACCAGTCCCCCAGCATCGATCCGGGCCAGGTCGGCCGATCCGGCCTGCAGGGCCTGCCCGGTCACGACGTCGGCCAGCGCGGCGGCGTCGAGCTGTGCTGCCGTGACCGCGTCGCCGGCCAGCGTGGGATGAGCCTCGACCGATCCGACGAGCGCAGACGGATGCAGATCGCTGGTGTGCCCGAACGTCACGAGTTCCGGCATCGCCCCGGCCTCGAGCGGTGCCGATTCGGCCTCGGCGATCGCCGAGTAGGCACCGGGCGTCCGCTTGACCGTCTGGGCCGCGTTGTTGATCAGGATGTCGAGCGGTCCGGCCGCGGCGACGTCGTCGGCCAGCGCGACGACCTGGGCGGGATCGCGCAGATCGATCCCGACGACCTTGAGCCGGTGCATCCAGTCGCCGGCGTCGGGCATCTGGCGGAACCGGCGGACGGCGTCGCGCGGGAAGCGGGTCGTGATGGTCGTGTGCGCACCGTCGCGCAGCAGGCGCAACGCGATGTACATGCCGATCTTGGCCCGGCCGCCCGTCAGCAGGGCGCGGCGTCCCGTCAGGTCCGTGCGGGCATCGCGCTTGGCGTGGCTCCTGGCCGCGCAGTCGGGGCACAGCTGGTGATAGAACGCATCGACCACGGTGTACTTGGACTTGCAGATGTAGCAACCGCGCGGCACCAGCAGGGTGCCCGCAGAGGCTCCCGTGGTCGCGGACGTCAGCGGCAGGCCGGCCGTCTCGTCGTCGATACGGCTGGCCGATCCTGTGGCCGTGGCCTCGACGACGGCCCGGTCGGCCGCCGCGATGGCGTCGCGCTTCGCGCGGCGGCGCTGCTTCTTGACGTCCTTGTAGAACTTGCCGCACGCGCGCCGCAGGGCGATGTACGCCTCGTCGTCCTCACCGAGGAACTGCGCGTGGGCCAGGACCCGCAAGGCGACCGCCAGGTCGTCGGGATCGATCGGCTGGTCGGGCTCGTCCATGACGGCACCATCGTAGTCATCGCCCACCGTCGCCCTGGCAGTGAGTAACCCGGGCCGCACCTCGCCCGTTGACGTTGCTGACGCGACGTACACCTGAGGAGCACCGCGATGTCCCCGATCCCCCGAGCCGGCCGTGTGGCCGCGGCGGCGCTCTGCCTCGCGCTCATCCCCTGGCAGCCGGCGAGCGCCGACGACTCCCTGACGGCCCGTGCGCTCCAGATCGTCGACAGCGTCGCCTCCGGCGTCCCGTTGCGCGTCGTCCTCACGTCCACGGCGCCCGACGGATCGCCCCGTTTCAGCACCACGACCGCGGCGACCCGCGCGAAGGCCACGGATCTGGTGCGGTCGGCTCTCTCGGCGGGACGTACCGTCTCGATGGCCCAGCCGGTGCGCACCACGGCGTCCAACGACACCTACCGGTCGAAGCAATGGGCTCTCGACGCGCTCAAGGCCGAGTCGGTCTGGAAGGTCACGAAGGGCGGCACGTCCTCCAAGCCCAAGTCCAAGCGCGTCGTCGTCGCGGTGGTCGACACCGGCGTCGCCACCGACCATCCCGATCTCAAGGCGAATCTGGTCGCGGGCCATGACGTGCTCGCGCCGAAGACGTCGCCCTACGACGAGAACGGTCACGGCACCCATGTCGCCGGCATCATCGCGGCCGTCGCCGGGAACAAGCGGGGTATCGCCGGTCTCGCCCCGGGCGCAGCCGTGATGCCGGTGCGCGCGCTGGACCGCGACGGTGTCGGCTCCACCGACGACGTCGCACGCGGGATCGTGTGGGCCGTCGATCACGGTGCCCGGGTCGTGAACCTCTCGCTCGCATCATCGGGCTCCGATGCCGCCTTGCAGCGGGCGGTCGCCTATGCGCAGGCCAAGGGCGCGGTCGTCGTGGCGGCCGCGGGCAACGACGGCGGGACCCTGCGCTGCTTCCTGCTCGGATGTCCCCGGCAGTACCCGGCGTCCTATCCGGGCGTGCTCGGTGTCGCGTCGTTGGACTCCGATCGCACGGCGTCGTCGTTCTCGAGCTACGGCTCGTGGGTCGACATCGCGGCGCCGGGCGGCGCGATCATCTCCTCGACCCCCAAGACGAACCGGCTCGGATGCGGTACCAGCACCTACTGCACCATGAGCGGCACCTCGATGGCCGCGCCGTACGTGTCGGCGGCCGTCGCACTGGCCAGGTCGAATCACTCCTGGAGCGCCGCGACCACCGCGAGCCGGGTCATGTCGACGGCGACCGACCTCGGTCCCCGGGGCCGTGACAAGGTCTACGGCTACGGCCTGGTCGATCCGCTGGCCCTGGTCAAGGCGCGCTGAGCCGGCACGCCGTCGGCCCGCTCCCGGTAGCGTGAGCTCATGTCGACCGGCACCTTCAGGCTGCGGCTCGCACCGCGCAGGACACAGCTGTCGGATCGCTTCTTCGGGCGGTTCCGCCGGGTCGGACTGAACGGGCTACTGACCGATCTGGACCGGCGCGGGAGCTGGACCAGCGTGCCGGGCGAGGCCGTGGCCGAAGGCTTCACATGGGCCGATGCCGACAACGACACGCGTCGTTGGTATCCGCAGGGCATCACGACGTCCGCCGATGCCTACGGACCCGACGGAGGCGCCGGGACGTTCGACGGTCGTCCCGTGGTGGTGGTCAGCTGGTACGGCCACGGGGCCATCGGCCATCTGTTCCAGGGCACCCGGATCTCGGTGATCGACGTGACGCACGACGAGGCGCCGAACTATCGTCACGTGCTGCTGGTCGCGCCCCGGCGTCGTTTCGGCCTGCACCGCCTGCAGCCCGTGCGGGTCCACGCCGGCGGGATCGTCTGGTACGGCCAGTACCTGTTCGTCGCCGGCAGTTCTCACGGCATCCGAGTGTTCCGGCTGGACGACATCGTGCGGGTTCGCAACCGCTGGCGCACCAAGGGCTACCGCTACGTCCTGCCACAGCTGACGCGCTACCTGCCCGAACACGACACCGACGTCCGCCCGATGACCTACTCGTTCATGTCGCTGGATCGTCAGGGCGATGTCGATCATCTGGTCGTCGGCGAGTACGGCCGCTCCGGCGGCAGCCACCGGCTCGCGCGCTATGCCCTGGACCGCCGGACCGAACTGCTCGGCACCGGAGAGCGTGAGACCGCCGATCCGATCGACCTGTTCGAGGGGCAGGTGCCACGCATGCAGGGTGCGGCGCTGGTGGGCACGACCTGGGTCCTGACCACCAGCAACGGCGAGGGCAATCCGGGTGATTTATGGCTCGGCCGGCCCGATGCCTTCGAGCGCCGGCGGGGCGTGCTGCCGACCGGGCCGGAGGACATCACCTACTGGCCCCAGCGCGATCAGCTCTGGACGCTCACGGAATGGCCGGGCCGGCGGTGGGTGTACGCGATCGACGCCGGGGCGATCAGAGCCGGGCAGATCAGAAGAGGGGGACGAACAGCAGGGCAAGACTCCAACTGACGAAGCTGCCGACCAGGACGTACTCGGCGCGCATCCCGTCGGGTTCGTCGCGCGAGATCTCGGGGAACCGCAAGATCCCCTTGGCCGCGACCAACGCGCCGAGGGCGCCGAGATTGCCACTGAGCGCGAAGGCGAACACCAGCCAGCGCTCGAGCGGCCCCAGCAGGCGCCCGCCGCGCAGCGTGTTCTCCTCGGCCAGCACCTGTGGACCGGTGGCCCCCAGCGCCTGACGCACCACGACATTGGCCGCGGTGCCGAGGAACAGCAGGACGCCCACCGCGAGCGCCGCATGGTCGAGCGGCACACCGACCAGACCGCGGATGGGCAGATCGTCGTACCAGTCCTGCAACGGCGCCTCGTCGACGATGTCCCCGGTGGAGGCCAGCACGAGTCCGACGGCGGCGACCCCGAGCACGATGATGCCGGCCGGCCGCTGCTGCTGGGCCGCGTCGAGCCAGATCACCAGCACGATGATGCAGATCACGGCAAGCCAGGTGGTGTGCCAGCCGGCGCCCAGCGCAAGAGCGCCCGCCACCGCCACGAACACGCCGACCAGGTGCTTCCAGCGCGGCGACAGATCGGCGGCACCGACCGACGCCAGCAGGACCGCAAGACCTGTCATGGGTAACTCCTTATCGCCCAACCTTCCCCAGACGGTACGCGGACTCGCCGACGGTTCGTAGGATGAGCGCCGTGAGATTCGCGTACGTCACCTCCCGGATCGCGCTCGATCGAGACGCCGACCTCCCCATCCTCCAGCGTGCGGCACAGGACCGGGAGTTCGAGATGGCGGCCGTCCACTGGGATGACCCGGGCGTGGATTGGGCCGCCTTCGACGCCGTCGTGGTGCGCTCGTGCTGGGACTACATCACCCGCCGCGAAGAGTTCCTGGCCTGGGCCGACACCGTGCCGCACCTGCACAACTCCGCGCCGATCCTGCGCTGGAACACCGATAAGACCTACCTGCGCGAGCTCGAGACCAGCGGGGTGCCGATCATCCCGACCCTGTGGGATCTGCGCGAAGGCGACGATCCGGGACCGGCGACCGAGTGGGTCGTGAAGCCGGCCGTCTCCTCGGGCTCCAAGGGCACGGCGCGCTGGGACGATCTCACCCAGGTCTACGCACATAGCGAGGCCCTGCAGCGAGACGGTCACGTCTCGATGACCCAGCCGTACGTCGCCTCGGTCGACGACGAGGGCGAGACCGCGATGCTGTTCTACGGCGGTCGTTTCTCGCACGCGGTTCGCAAGGGACCACTGCTCCAGCTCGGCGAGGGCATTCGAGACGATCGCGACGGCCGCGGAGAGAACCGCGTGCGCACTCCCACCGATCAGCAGCACGAGGTCGCCCGTCGCGCGATCGACGTCGCAACGCGGCTCACCGGAGACACGCCGCTGTATGCGCGAGTCGATCTGGTGACCGGCGATCACGGCGATCCGATGCTGATCGAGCTCGAACTGACCGAGCCCTATTTCTTCCTCGAGTACGCCCCCGAGGGCGCCTCGAACCTGCTCCGCGCGATCGAGTCGCTGGTCAGCTGACGTCGATCTGGCCGCCGGGCGTCGAGGGGTGCCGGGGCGGAGGTCCGTCGGGATTCTTGGCGATCCACTTCTGACCGGCCAGATAGCCCGACTCGTACAGCGACTCCTGCTGGGCTGGGGTCAGGTCGAAATCGGTCCAGCGCACGCCGCGAGGCTTGGCGAAGATGCTGCGGTCCACGTTCCACGGATCCGCGACATGCCGCACCTGGGTCGAGTCGACCGTGGTGTAGATCAGGCTCTGGATCAACGAGAGCGGTCCGGAGACCGGCTTGGCGAGCGCCTGCTCGTTCCACGGTGAGCTCAGCCGGACGCCGATGGTCGGCCACCGGCTGGGCAGACCGTCGTCACGATCGAAGATCTCGATCGGATAGCTGCGCAGCAGGGAGCCGTCGGCCAGCGTCGACTCGCCGTACCGGCCCTTCAGCCGCACGGGTTCGAACATGAACGGGATCGCCGCGGACGCTCGCACCGCCCGGCTCACCGGGAATCCGCGAGGATCCAGGCCGTACGACTCCAGATCCCACGGCAGGAACATCAGCCGCTGGCGCGACAGATCGCTCGTCGTCACGACCAGCCGGAACGACTTCTCCGGCGGCAACGCGGATCCCGGGTCCTCGAAGGCCAGATCGCCGAACGTGCGCACGCCCAGATCGGCCAGCACGCCGCGCGTCCAGTCCTGCAGATACTTGCCCTGATACATGCCCTGGTGGAACAGGATGCCGAGCGCATGAGCCGCGGTGGGCCACCAACGGACCCAGCGGGCGACGCCCCGTCGGTCCAGCATCTTCGTGTAGTCCAGCGTGCGCATGATGTCGTCGACCCGACTCATCGACTCGCCCCGCAATTGCATGGCCGCGATGATCGACCCGACGAGTGCACCGGCCGACGAACCAGCGACACGGGCGAAACGGTAGCCGTGCTCGGACAACGCGACGGCGGCGCCGACGAGAGCGATGCCCTTGACCCCGCCGCCCTCGAGCACCAGATCGGCGACACGGTCCTGTGGAGGCGACACGTCGCTCTTGGGCATGGCGCGGTCGGGCATGTCCGAGACTCTACGAAACCGTCGTCGAGGCGTGGAACACGACCGCGTCCTCGCGGGTCGCCGGCGTGTACATCACGATCTGCAGGTCCAGGCGGTCCGACGGCCGCAGCTGATGGTGCTCGAATGTCACCGTCGTGCCGTTGCTCAGATGGAAGATCCGCTCGCGCGACTCGAATCCGCCGATGTCGTGCTGCTGCCATCCCTCACGGAACTCCGGGCTGGCGTCGCTCAACGCCTCGATCAGCCGCCGGTAGGCCGGATCGTCCAGCAATGCGCCCGTCTCGGCACGGAACTCGGCGAGGAACTGACGGCTGGTGACCTCCCAGTCGTCGAGCAGCCGCCGCACATCGGGATCGGTGAAGACGATCCACAGCAGATTGCGCTCGGCGGCCGGGACCGCGGCGATGTTCGGGTACAGCACTTCGTAGCCGCTGTTCCAGCCGGCGATGCCCCAGTCGGGCGCCAGCGCGAAGGCCGGATGGTCCATCGCGTCGAGCAGACGCTGGACGTGCTCGGGTGCCGGTGCCACCTCGACCGGGTGCGATGGCGCGAGTCCGGCCAGCGACAAGATGTAGTCCCGTTCGGTGCCGGTCAGCCGCAGCGCGTTCGCGACGGCGTTCATGACCTGGGCGGAGGGGCTGATGTCACGCCCCTGTTCCAGCCACGTGTACCAGGTCATGCTCACCCCGGACAGCACCGCGACCTCTTCGCGCCGCAGCCCGGTCGTCGCTCCCCGCGGGGTCGCCGGCAGACCGCAGTCGGCGCGCGACAACTGGGTCCGCCGGGCCCGCAGGAACGCCCCCAGCTCCTCCTTGCGCCGGCGGCCCCCCTCGCGGCGTGACGGTGTCTCGGCCATGTCCCCAGCGTACGGCCATCTGGTACTGCGAGTACTAGTAGTGGGCGCGTCTTGGCTCCCCCTCGCCGCTGCGGCACTCTGGATCCATGCCCGATCTGCGTTCTCGTACCGTCACCCACGGCCGCAACATGGCCGGTGCCCGCGCTCTGATGATGGCCTCCGGCGTCGACAGCGCCGACTTCGGCAAGCCGATCATCGCCGTCGCGAACAGCTTCACCGAGTTCGTCCCCGGTCACACGCACCTGCAGCCGGTCGGCCGCATCGTGTCCGAAGCCGTGCACGCGGCCGGCGGCATCCCGCGCGAGTTCAACACGATCGCGGTCGACGACGGCATCGCGATGGGCCACGGCGGCATGCTGTACTCGCTGCCGTCACGCGATCTGATCGCCGATTCGGTCGAGTACATGGTCAACGCGCATCAGGCCGATGCGCTGGTGTGCATCTCCAACTGCGACAAGATCACGCCCGGCATGCTGATGGCCGCACTGCGCCTGAACATCCCCACCGTGTTCGTCTCCGGCGGTCCCATGGAGTCCGGCCGCGCGACGCTGGTCGACGGCACGGTCCGCACCCTCGACCTGGTCGACGCGATCTCCGACGCCGTCAACGAGAACATCTCCGATGAGGACATCCAGCGCATCGAACAGGCCGCCTGCCCGACGTGCGGTTCGTGCTCGGGCATGTTCACCGCCAACTCGATGAACTGCCTGACCGAGGCGATCGGTCTGTCCCTACCCGGCAACGGCTCGGTGCTGGCGACGCACACGGCTCGCAAGGCCTTGTACGAGCGGGCCGGTGCGCTGACCGTCGAGATCGCCAATCGCTACTACGGCGAGGACGACGCGTCGGTCCTGCCCCGCAACATCGCGACCCCCGCGGCCTTCGGCAATGCGATGGCGCTCGACATCGCGATGGGCGGCTCCACCAACACGATCCTGCATCTGCTGGCCGCGGCCCACGAGGCCGGTGTCGAATTCGGCCTCGACGACATCGACGCGGTGTCGCGCCGCGTGCCGTGCCTAGCCAAGGTCGCGCCCAATGTCGCCAACGGGCGCACCTACTACATGGAGGACGTCCATCGCGCGGGCGGCATCCCCGCGATCCTGGGCGAGTTGAACCGGGCCGGCCTGCTCGACTCGAGCGTGCACGCCGTGCACGCGGCGTCGCTGGATCTGTGGCTCGGCGAATGGGACGTCCGCAGCGGCAAGGCGACCGATGAGTCGATCGAACTGTGGCACGCCGCGCCGGGCGGCCGACGCTCGTCGACGGCCTTCTCGCAGTCCGAGCGCTGGGACTCCCTTGACGTCGACGCGGCCGGCGGGTGCATCCGCTCCGCTGAGCACGCCTACTCCGCCGACGGCGGCCTGGCCGTGCTGCGCGGCAATATCGCGGTCGACGGCGCCGTCGTGAAGACGGCCGGCGTCGATCCCTCGATCTGGACGTTCTCCGGGCCCGCCGTGGTGTGCGAGTCCCAGGACGAGGCGGTCGAGAAGATCCTGAACAAGCAGATCGCCGAGGGCGATGTCGTCGTGATCCGCTACGAGGGCCCCAAGGGCGGGCCCGGCATGCAGGAGATGCTGTACCCCACGTCGTTCCTGAAGGGTCGCGGCCTGGGCAAGGCCTGCGCGCTCATCACCGACGGACGCTTCTCCGGCGGCACGTCGGGCCTGTCGATCGGGCACATCTCCCCCGAGGCCGCTTCGGGCGGTGTCATCGCCCTCGTCGAGGACGGCGACATCGTCTCGATCGACATCCCGACCCGCAAGCTCGAGCTCGACGTTCCCGACGACGTGCTCGAGGAGCGTCGTCGCGTGCTCCTGGACAACGGCGGCTACCGGCCCCGTGATCGCCAGCGCGTCGTCTCGCCGGCCCTGCGCGCGTATGCCGTGATGGCCCAGTCGGCCGACAAGGGCGCGGTGCGCGATGTCGACAAGGTCGAGCGGGCCGTCGCGCGCCTCGACGGCTGATCTGCTCCTCCGTCACCATCGGTCGCCAGCCGGAAGGTCGCCCAGCGACCGGCGGCGGGGAGGCGCCGGCGAGACAAACAGGCTCGCCCACCGCCACGCACACTCACCCAAGCCCGTCAGGCCTGGTCGCCTACCCGCTCCTTCGTCGCTGGCGACCGAAGAACAAGGCGGCACGTCGGCCCTGGTCAGCGCGATGTGGGAGGATCACTGCCCATGACGGCCGTCGCCCAGCTCCGCTTCTACGACGTGACCAGCGCCGACGGCACTCGGCTGCGATGCTGGACCAACGACGCCGAGGGGCCGACCGTGCTCCTGGCCAACGGCCTGGGCACCAATCCGTACTCGTGGCCGGCACTGCTCGACCCCGGCTGCGGAGTGCGGATCGTCAGCTGGAACCACCGTGGCGTGGGCGGCACCGAACGCCCGACGAACGGTCGCATCGGCTTGGACTCCTACGTCGAGGATGCCTTGGCCGTGATGGACGACGCGGGCCTGGAGTCGGCGGTCGTCGCGGCCTGGTCGATCGGTGTGACGGTCTCGTTCGCACTCGCCGAACAGCATCCCGAACGCGTCCAGGGGATCCTGGCGATCGCCGGAGTACCGGGCAACACGTTCGCCACGATGCTCGCCCCGCTGAAGGTGCCCCGGCCCGTGGCCCGTCGCCTGACCCGTGAGGCCACGCGCGCGGCGTCGCTCGTCGGATATCCGATCGCCCCGTTGATCAAGCGCATCCCCTGGACCAATGCGATGGCCCGCATGATCCAGCGGACCCGGCTGCTGAATCCGGCCGCCGACCCGGCGCACCTGCGTGATCTGTTCCAGGAGTTCTGCACGACGCACCCGGTCTGGTACGCCCGCCTCGCCCTGGCGGTCGCCGACCACGATCGCATCTCGCTGTCCGGCATCGCGGTGCCCACGACGTTCGTCGCGGGGCGCTGGGACCTGCTGACTGGCGCCCGCGACATGAAGGCGGCCTCGGACCGGATCCCGCATTCGCGCTATGTGCTGGCCGATGCCACCCACTTCATCCCGGTCGAGCGCCCCCAGCTCGTGCTCGACGAACTGAAGCTCCTGCTCGCCGAGGTCGGCTGACCCAACACCCGCGGTCCCGAGATTTGCGCCGTAGTTGTTGGTTTCGCACTTGAATTTCCAACAACTACAGCGCAAATCTCGGGGTTCGTTAGGTGAGTTTTTCCAGGATCAGCTCGCGGACGCGGCCGGCGTCGGCCTGGCCGCGCATCTGCTTCATGACCGAGCCGATCAGGGCGCCGACCGCCTGCTGCTTGCCATCGCGGATCTTCTGGGCCGCATCGGGATCCTCGGCGATCGCACGGTCGACGGCCTCGCCCAGCGCGCCGTCGTCGGACACGACCTCCAGTCCACGGGCGGCCACGACCTCGTCGGGAGTGCCCTCTCCGGCCAGCACGCCGTCGAACACCTGGCGCGCCAGCTTGTCGTTGATGCGCCCGGCGTCGATCAGGCCCTGGATCCCGGCGACCTGCTCCGGCTTGATCGGCAGCGAATCGAGATCGACGCCCTGCTCGTTGGCCCGCCGAGCGAGCTCGCCGAGCCACCATTTACGGGCCGCCTGCGGAGAGGCCCCGGCGGCGATGGTGCTGGCGACCAGGTCCAGCGCGCCCGCGCCGATCGTGTCGCGCATATCGAGATCGCTGAAGTCCCACTCGGCCTGCAGCCGGGCACGGCGCTGGGCCGGCGGCTCCGGCAGCGTGGTGCGCAGGTCTTCGACCCACTCGCGCGACGGCGACACGGGCGCCAGATCCGGCTCCGGGAAGTAGCGGTAGTCGTCGGCGTCGCTCTTCTCACGGCCCGACAGCGTGGTGCCGTCGGCCTCCTGGAAGTGCCGGGTCTCCTGCACGACCGTGCCACCGGCGTCGAGGATGCCGGCGTGGCGACTGATCTCGTACCGGACGGCGCGCTCGACCGAACGGAACGAGTTGACGTTCTTGGTCTCCGAGCGGGTGCCGAGCGTGTCGGAGCCCTTGGGCTTGAGCGACAGGTTCACATCGGCGCGCAGCGAGCCCTGGTCCATGCGGACGTCGGAGACGCCGAGGCCGCCGATCAGATCGCGCACGTGGGACACGTAGGCGCGGGCGACGGCCGGAGCCTTCTCGGCGGGCACCTCGATCGTGCGGGTCACGATCTCGATGAGCGGGATGCCGGCCCGGTTGTAGTCGACCAGCGAATGATCGGCGCCGTGGATGCGGCCCGTGGAGCCCCCGACGTGCGTGGCCTTACCGGTGTCCTCCTCCATGTGCGCGCGCTCGATCTCGATGCGGAACGTCTCAGTGGTGCCATCAGGATCGGCGACCTCGACATCGACGTACCCGTCGAATGCGATGGGCTCGTCGTACTGCGACGTCTGGAAGTTCTTCGGCATGTCCGGGTAGAAGTAGTTCTTCCGCGCGAACCGGCAGTGCTCGGCGATCTGGCAGTTGAGCGCCAGGCCCATGCGGATCGCGGACTCGACGGCCTTCGCGTTGACGACCGGCAGCGCTCCCGGCAACGCGAGACAGACCGGGCAGACCTGCGTGTTCGGCTCGGCGCCGAACGTGGTCGGGCAGCCGCAGAACATCTTGGTCGCGGTGTTGAGCTCGATGTGGATCTCCAGGCCCATCACCGGGTCGTAGCGGGTGATGGCCTCGTCGAAGGGGACCAAGGTCTCGGTGCTCATCGCGCTCCCACCTCCAGGGCCGGCGCCTGTGCCAGCAATGGTCCGCCCCACTTCTCCTCGAGCAATCGCTCCAGCGCCGCGCCGGCGTTGTACAGACGGTCGTCGGCCGTGGCCGGGGCGAGGAACTGCAGACCGACCGGGAGCTGGTCCGCAGCACCGGATGCGGCATCCGCCGCAGTATCTGATGCGGCATCCGCCGCCGGCGCCAGCCCCACAGGCAGGGACAACCCCGGCACGCCGGCCAGATTGGCCGGGATCGTCGCGACGTCCTGCAGGTACATCGCCATCGGATCGTCGAGCTTGTCGCCGAGCGGCCACGCGGTGACCGGCGACGTCGGCGACACCAGCAGGTCGACCTGCTCGAACGCGGCGGCGAAGTCGCGCGCGATCAGCGTGCGAACCTTCTGCGCCGAGCCGTAGTAGGCGTCGTAGTAGCCACTGGACAGCGCGTACGTACCGAGGATGATGCGTCGCTTGACCTCGTCGCCGAAGCCGGCATCACGAGACGATGCCATGACCTGCTCGGCGCTGGGATCGACGACGCCCTCGGGCGCGACCCGCAGGCCGTAGCGCATCGCGTCGAAACGAGCCAGATTGCTGCTGGCCTCACTGGGCATGACCAGGTAGTAGGCGGCCATACCGTGCACGAAGCTCGGGCATGAGATCTCGACGACCTCGGCACCGGCATCGGTCAGCAGCTGGACGGCCTCGTCGAAGCGCGCGAGCACGCCGGGCTGGAAGCCTCCCCCGAATTCAGCGCTGCCGCCCAGCTCGCGGACCAGGCCGATCTTGAGGCCCTTGACGTCGGCGCGCCGCGCGGCGGCGACGACCGCGGGAACCGGCGCGTCGATGCTGGTGGAGTCCATCGGATCATGACCGGCAATGACCTCGTGCAGCAGCGCCGCGTCGAGGACGGTCCGGGTCACGGGACCGGCCTGATCGAGGCTGCTGGCCATCGCCACCAGGCCGTAGCGGCTGACGCCACCATAGGTGGGCTTGACGCCGACCGTGCCCGTGACCGCTCCGGGCTGGCGGATCGAGCCGCCGGTGTCGGTGCCCAGCGCGAGCGGAGCCTCGAACGCGGCGACAGCCGCCGCGGAGCCGCCGCCCGAACCGCCGGGGATCCGGTCGGTGTCCCACGGATTGCGGGTCGGGCCGTAGGCCGAGTGCTCGGTCGACGAGCCCATCGCGAACTCGTCCATGTTGGTCTTGCCCAGGATCGGCAGTCCCGCCGCCCGCAGCCTCGTCACGACCGTGGCGTCGTACGGGGGCATCCAGCCCTCGAGGATCCTCGACCCGCACGTCGTGGGCTGTCCGATCGTGGCGAAGACGTCCTTGACCGCGATGGGCACGCCCGACAGGTACGAAGTGGCCTCGCCGGCGGAACGGCGTTCGTCGCTCTCGCGAGCCGCGGCCAGCGCACCCTCGGGGTCGACGTGAAGAAATGCATGGATCTCGGTGTCGACCGCGTCGATGCGATCCAGCAGTGCCCGGGTCAGCTCCACCGACGACGTCTCGCCGGCCGCGAGTGCGCGGGCCGCCTCGTCGGCGCTGAGCCTGGTCAGATCGGTCTGGTCCCTATCGGTCTGGGCCATGTCAGTCCTCCCCGAGGATCTTGGGGACGACGAAGCGCTGCTGCTCCGACTCAGGCGCACCGGCGAGCGCCTGGTCGGGCGTCAGCGACGGACGCACCTCGTCGGCACGGAACACGTTGTCGACCGGTAGCGGGTGGCTCATCGCCGGGACGTCGTCGCCAGCGGCCTGCTGGACGACAGCGACGTGCTCGAGAATGGCGGGCAGGTCCGCGGCCAGACGGTCGAGCTCGGCCTCGGACAGCTCGATGCGAGCCAATCCGGCCAGGTGCTCGACGTCGGCGCGGGAGATTCCGGACGACAACGCAGACTCCTCTTTCACGACGGGACCCGTCCATCCTAGGGCGCGTCGATCAGCTCGCTTCGCACGCCACTTCACCGCACGTTCACCCGGTCCGGCTACCGTCGCCGCATGCTCCATCTCGACCTGGCGCAGGCCGCGTCCCTCCAAGGTTTCCGCGTCGTCGACGACGATGACGACGACCCCCTGCTGATCGATGCCGACGGCGCGCCCGTCGACACCTGGCGGGAGGGCTACCCGTACGACGAACGCCTCGACCGGACCACGTACGAGCTGCACAAGCGCCTGCTGCAGATCGAGATGCTCAAGCTGCAGACCTGGGCCAAGGACAGCGGTCGGCGGATCGTGATGCTGTTCGAGGGGCGTGACGCCGCCGGCAAGGGCGGCACGATCAAGCGCTTCATGGAACACCTGAACCCGCGCGGGGCGCGGGTCGTCGCGCTGGAGAAGCCGAGTGAACGCGAACAGACGCAGTGGTACTTCCAGCGGTACGTCTACCACCTGCCGTCGGCCGGCGAGATCGTGCTGTTCGACCGCTCGTGGTACACCCGGGCCGGGGTGGAGCGCGTCATGGGCTTCTGCGACGACACCCAGTACGAGGAGTTCCTGCGTCAGGCTCCCGTCTTCGAGAAGCTGCTGATCAACGACGGCATCGAGGTCGTCAAGTTCTGGTTCTCCGTGTCACGATCCGAACAGCTGACCCGCTTCGCGATCCGCCAGGTCGACCCCGTGCGGCAGTGGAAGCTGTCGCCGATGGACCTCGCGTCGCTGGACCAGTGGGACGCCTACACCGAAGCCAAGGAGCAGATGTTCCGCAAGACCGACACCAAGCGCGCCCCGTGGACCGTGGTCAAGAGCAACGACAAGAAGCGCGCCCGGCTGGAGGCGATGCGCTACGTCCTGAACCGATTCGAGTACCCCGGCAAGGACCACGAGATCGTCGGGACCCCCGATCCCCTCGTGGTCGGTGCCGCGGCCGATCTGTTCGACGTCGACAATCCGGATCTGGGCTGATCGGTCCGGCCACCCGGATCTCAGATACCGACGGTAGCCAGAATCGCGCTGACCTGCGACGATGCAGGCATGCCTCGTATCACCGAGTACTCCCGCGGCCCGTTCACGTTCGACGTCATCGACTCCGGACCCGAGGACGGCACCCCCGTCGTGCTGCTGCACGGCTTCCCCGAGCGCGCGGCCGCCTGGGACGACGTGGCCGAGCAGCTCCACGCCCGCGGACTACGCACGTACGCCCCGGACCAGCGCGGCTACTCCCCTCGAGCCCGCCCGAGCTCGCGGTTCTCGTACCGAGGCTCCGAACTCGTCGAAGACGTCCGGGCCCTGATCGAGCAGATCGGCCGGCCCGTGCACGTCGTGGGCCACGACTGGGGCGCGGCTGTCGCGTGGGGCCTGGCGGGACAGCACCCCGAGTCGGTCGAGACGCTGACGGCCGTGTCGGTGCCGCACCCGGCGGCCTTTCTGAAGTCGATGCTGACGAGCTCGCAGGGCCTGAAGTCGTACTACATGGCGATGTTCCAGATCCCCGGGCTGCCGACCAAGCTGTTGTCGAATCCCAAGACCGCCCGGAGATTCCTCCGACGGGCCGGCATGACGCATGCCGAGGTCGACACATACCTGAAGCGCATCGTCGACGACGGCGCCCTGCTCGGGGGGCTGGGCTGGTACCGGTCGCTGCCGCTGGTCAAACGCGGCGACATGCGGCGCGTCTCTGTGCCCACCACGTACGTCTGGAGCGACGGCGACGTGGCGCTCGGCCGCAAGGGCGCCGAGCTGTGCGAGCAGTACGTCACGGGCCCCTATCGCTTCGAGATCATCGAGGGCGCGACGCACTGGCTGCCCAGCCAGCATCCCGCCCGCCTCGCCGAGATCATCGGCGAACGAGTCGGCGTCTGACATGCCACCGCGCGAACCCGAGCAGCTCGGGCCCCTGGACGCCGTGGCGTTCCTCGTCGAGTTGGTCATGCTCGGCCTGCTCGTGTGGGCCGGGCATCTGCTGGCCGACGGGTGGAGGGGCTGGCTGCTGGGCGTGGGCTTCGCCGCCGTCGCGATCGCGATCTGGGCGCGCTGGATGGCGCCTCGGTCGACCCTGCGGCTGCCGAATCCGGCACGCCTGGCGTTCGAGACGGCACTGTTCGGCCTGACCGGGATCCTGCTGGCCATGGGCGGTCAGCCGTGGTGGGGCGCCGGTTTCGCGGTCGTCGCGACAGCCGTCTTCGCCTCGCGCGTGCCCAACGACCCCTGAGGCTCAGGCCGGAGGGGGCCCTTCGGCGAGCAGCTTCGTGAAGCCGGCCTCGTCGAGGATCGGGACGCCCAGCTGTTCGGCCTTGTCAGCCTTGGACCCCGCGTTCTCGCCCACCACGACGAAGTCGGTCTTCTTGCTGACCGAGCCGGCCGCCTTGCCCCCGCGCCCGATGATGGCCTCCTTGACCGAGTCGCGCGTGTAGTTCTCCAGCGATCCCGTGACGACGATCGTGAGTCCTTCGAGGGTGCGCTCGATCGAGTCGTCGCGCTCGTCGGCCATCCGGACCCCGGCCTCGGCCCAGCGCTCGACGATGTTGACGTGCCAGTCGACGCCGAACCATTCGACGACCGCGTCGGCGATCGTGGGGCCCACGCCCTCGGCCGCCGCAAGCTCGTCGGCCGACGCCGCTCGGATGGCGTCGATCGAGCCGAACTCGGTGGCCAGCGCCCGGGCCGCGGTGGGCCCGACGTGACGGATCGACAGCGCCACGATGACGCGCCACAGCGGCTGTTCCTTGGCCTTCTGCAGATTGGCCAGCAGAGCCGCGCCATTGGCGCTCAAGACCCGTTCGCCCATGCCCGCCTCGACCTCCGCCTTCTTGGCGACGCGCGTGAAGGCAGGGATCTTCAACAGGTCCGCCTCGGTCAGCGAGAACAGGCCCGACTCGTCGACCAGCGCCCCGGCGTCGAGCAGCGCGATGGCGCTCTCCCAGCCGAACACCTCGATGTCGAACGCGCCGCGACCGCCCACGTGGCTGAGCCGCTCGCGCAGCTGCGACGGGCACGTGCGGGTGTTGGGGCACCGGATGTCGGCATCGCCCTCCTTGCTGGGTGCCAGCGGCGTGCCGCACGACGGACACTCGGTGGGCATCACGAACTCGCGCTCGGTGCCGTCGCGCAGTTGCGCGACCGGGCCCACGATCTCGGGAATCACGTCGCCCGCCTTGCGCAGCACCACCATGTCGCCGATCAGGACGCCCTTGCGCTTGACCTCGTGCTGATTGTGCAGGGTCGCCATCTCGACCGTGGATCCCGCGACCCGGACGGGCTCCATGACGCCGTATGGCGTGACCCGCCCGGTACGGCCGACATTGACCCGGATGTCGAGCAGCCGGGTGTTGACCTCCTCGGGCGGGTACTTGAACGCGATGGCCCAGCGCGGCGCCCGCGACGTGGACCCGAGGCGGCCCTGCAGCGACACCTGGTCGACCTTGACCACGACGCCGTCGATCTCGTGGATCACATCGTGTCGATGCTCGCCGTAGTAGTCGATGAACTCCTGCACCCCGGCCAGATCGGGCACCACCTTGACCCGGTCGCTCGTCGGCAGACCCCAGGCCGCCATCGCCTGATAGGCCTCGGACTGGCGGCTCGGGCTGAATCCCTCGCGATAGCCGATGCCGTGGCAGACCATCGACAGCGGACGCGATGCGGTGACGCGGGCGTCCTTCATACGCAAGGTGCCGGCGGCGGCGTTGCGCGGATTGGAGAACGGATTGTTGCCGGCCTCGGACCACGCCGTGTTGAACTCCTCGAACTCCCGCGTCGGGAAGAACACCTCGCCGCGGATCTCGACATACGCCGGCACCGGGTACTGCTCGGTGCCGGTGAGCCGGTGCGGGATCGCCTTGATGGTGCGCACGTTCTGCGTGACGTCCTCGCCGACCCGGCCGTCGCCGCGCGTGACGCCGCGGGTCAGCCGGCCGTCCTCGTAGGTCAACGAGATGGCCAGGCCGTCGACCTTGAGCTCACACAGGAACTCGGCATCGTCGATGCCCTCGCGCACCAGCCGCCCGTACCAGGCTTCGAGCTCGTCGACGCTGAACGCGTTGTCGAGGCTCATCATGCGCTCGCGGTGCTCGTAGGCCTCGAACGACGACGACAGCGCACCACCGACCTGTTGGCTGGGCGAGTCGGGCGTGCGCAGATCGGGCAGCTGGTCCTCGAGGTCCGTCAGCTCACGCATCAGGGCGTCGTACTCGGCATCGGAGACGGTCGGCGCGTCGTCGCGGTGATAGCGCTGCCGGTGCCCCTCGATGACCTCGGCCAACTCGCGATGGCGTTGCCGAATCGCTTCCTCTGAACCCCGCTGCGTCATGACCCCGAGCCTAGTGCGGGACGGCGACAGCGCTCACGCCTCGGGGACCGCGGGCAGCGGCCGGTTGACCAGTGCGAGCAGGCCGAGCGTCGGGCACACCGCCATCAGGCCGACGTTCATGACCGCGAGGCAGGCGACCGAACCCAGCAGGCCCGCGGCGCCCACGACCGGGCCGACGATCTTGCGATCGCGTCGCCACACGGCCGAGGCGATCAAGGCCAGCCCGAGGCCGATGATCCCGAGTGCCTCGAGCGTCCCGAAGTCGGGGGCGTCGACCCGCTGGCCGTCGCCGACCGGCGTGAGCAGCAGCAGCGTGCCGAAGCCCACGACGAGAAAGCCGTTGGCGCTCAGCATCATGCCGGCCAGATCGACCGGGGGCCGCGTGTCGGTCTCGCGCTCTGGCATCGGCTCGTCCGGCAGGTCGTCCCAGTCCATCGGGTCAATCTACCGGCGACTCAAGCACCCAGCCGGCGAGCCGTCTCGGCGCACAGGCTCAGGGCCGTCCGCGACCAGGCGGGCGATGCGCCGGCCAGGCCGCACGATGGAGTGACGACGAGCCGGTCGTCGAACGACTCGGGCTCGTAGCCGAGGGCGCCGAAGAACGCCGCGATCCGCTCGGCGGTCGCGCCTGCCGACGGTGATCGCGGTGCATCCGTCGACGGGACCGCTCCGATCCACAGGTCGACACCGGCCTCGAACGCCTCGGCCCACGCATCATGCGGTCGCGCCTGCGCGAGATCGAACGAGATCGCCGCGAACCCCGCACCGTGCAGGAGCGCCACGGGCACGTCCGCCGCGCACGTGTGCACGACCGGGATCGCACCCGCGCCGCGGATCGCGTCGGCGACGGGCCGCAGATGGGCATCGACCTCCGGATCGTCGAGGCTGCGGTGGGTCCGGTAGCCGCTGGCCGTCGGCACCCTGCCGTCGAGCACGGAGCGGATCGCCGGCTCATCGACCTGCACGATCAGGCCGGCGCGTGAGAAGCGTCGCGACAGATCGGCCAGATGCTCGCCGAGCCCGGCGATCCAGGCCTCGGTCAGTTCGCGGCGCGCCCCGTGATCGGCCAGCATCTTGTCGCCGCGTGGGTGCTCCACCGAGGCGGCCAGCGTCAGCGGACCCGTGACCTGGACCTTGAACGACCCGTCGTGGTCGTGGGCGATCTCCTCGACGAGATCCAGATCCTGCGCCAGCAGCGACCGCGCCCGACGCTGGTCGAGGCCCGCGCCCACGCCGATGCGCCAGCCGTCGGGTTGAAGATCGGCGCCCAGCGCCGTGATCAGGCCCACCGCGCGCCCGATCATCTGGGCGTGCGGTCCCCGTGCCGGCAGTTCGGGCAGGAACGGCAAGTCCTCGCACTCCCCCAGCACGACCTTCGCGGCCTCGACGATGTCGTGGCCGGGCATCGACCCGACGCCCGTCGACCGTGCGCTCACCGGTGAGCGAGCCGGGACGTGCGATCGATCGTCGCCGAACCGATCACCCGCGTGCCGTCGTAGATCACGCAGGCCTGCCCTGGCGCGATGCCGGCAGCGGGATCGATCAGCTCGACCCGGACGGTCTCGTCGACGATGCCGACCCTGGCCGCGTGCTCCTCGCCGTGGGCCCTCAATTGCACCGTGTACTCGCCGTCGGCGGGCGGACTCGCACACCACAACGGCTTGACGCAGTCCAGCACGTCGACCGTCAGGGACTCGCGCGGACCGACCGTCACGGTGCCCGAGACCGGCTCGATGTCGAGCACGAAGCGCGGCTTGCCATCGGCCGCCGGCACCCCGAGCCGCAACCCGCGCCGCTGGCCGATCGTGAACGCGTACGCGCCCTCGTGCTCGCCGACGATCGCGCCGTCCTCGTCGACGATCGAGCCCGGCTTCGGGCCGAGCTTCTCGGTCAGCCAGCCGGCGTTGTCGCCGTCGGCGATGAAGCAGATGTCGTGGCTGTCGGGCTTGCGCGCCACCTGCAGCCCGCGGCGTTCGGCCTCGGCCCGGACGACGTCCTTCGTCGTATCGCCGAGCGGGAACAACGAATGACGCAACTGCTCCTGCGTGAGCACGCCGAGGACATAAGACTGGTCCTTGCCGTGATCCTCGGCGCGATGCATCTGAACGCGTCCGTCGGGCCCGGTCTCCAGACGCGCGTAGTGGCCTGTGGCGACGGCGTCGAAACCGAGCGCGAGCGCCCGGTCGAGCACGGCGGCGAACTTGATCTTCTCATTGCAGCGCAGGCATGGATTCGGCGTGCGGCCGGCCGTGTACTCGGCCACGAAGTCGTCGACCACCGTGTCGGCGAACTCCTCGCTCATGTCCCAGACGTAGAACGGGATGCCCAGCGCATCGGCGGCCCGGCGCGCGTCGTTGCTGTCCTCGATCGAGCAGCATCCGCGAGCGCCCGACCGGTACGACCGCGGATTGCGGCTCAGCGCCAGATGGACCCCCGTGACGTCGTGCCCGGCGTCGACGGCGCGAGCAGCGGCGACCGCCGAGTCGACCCCTCCGGACATCGCGGCGACGACGCGCATCGGCGCGGCCGTCACGACACGCCTCGCACGCCGGCCGCCTTGCGTGCCCGCTCATGGACCGCCGGCAGCACCTCGATCAGACGGTCGACCTCGGCCTCGGTCGAGGTGTGGCCGAGGCTGAACCGCAACGATCCGCGGGCCGCCGTCTCGTCGAAGCCCATCGCCAGCAGCACGTGACTGGGCTGCGGAACGCCCGCGGCGCACGCCGAGCCGGTCGAGCACTCGACGCCCTGGGCGTCGAGCAGCATCAGCATCGCATCACCCTCACAGCCGGGGAACGTCACGTGCGCGATATTCGGAAGGCGGTGGCTCGGGCCGGGCTCGGGATCGCCGTTGACGATCGCATCGGGCACGACGCGCCGCACGCCCTCGACCAATCGGCCGCGCAGGCTCTCGATGCGGGCCGACGTCTCGGCCTGCCGCTGGACCGTGAGATCGAGTGCCGTCGCGAACGAGGCGATCAACGCCACGCCGATCGTGCCGGATCGGATGTCGCGCTCCTGTCCGCCGCCGTGCAGGAGCGCCACGGGATCGTGCTCGCGCTTGATCACCAGGGCACCCACTCCGACCGGGCCGCCGAGCTTGTGCGCCGTGACGGTCATGGCGTCGAGCTCGCTGGCGGCGAAGTCCAACGGCACGTAGCCGGCCGCCTGCACGGCGTCGCTGTGCACCGGGACGCCGTGCTCGCGGGCGATGCGCACGACCTCGTCGACCGGCTGGATCGTGCCCATCTCGTTATTGGCCCACATCGTGGTGACCGCCGCGACGGTGGACGGATCGGACTCGACCGCTGCGCGCAGGGCCTCGACCTCGATGCGGCCCGTGCGGTCGACGGGCGTCATGGCGATCTCGGCGCCTTCGTGCTTGGCCAGCCAGGTGACGGGATCGAGCAGGGCATGGTGCTCGATCGAGCTGAAGACCACCCGGCGGCGCGACGGATCGAGCGCCTGCCGGGCCCAGTAGAGCCCCTTGATCGCCAGATTGTTCGCCTCGGTGCCGCCGGAGCAGAAGACCACCTCACTGGGCCGGGCGCCCAGCCGCTCGGCGATCAGCTCACGCGACTCCTCGACGACCCGGCGAGCGGCCCGGCCGGAGGCGTGGAGGGACGACGCATTGCCGAGCCGCGCGAGCTCGGTGGTCATCACATCGATCGCCTCGGGCCACATCGGCGTCGTGGCCGCGTGATCCAGGTAGACGACAGGCTGGTCGGTCATCAACATCCAGGGTAGAGCCGTCCGGCACACCGCTCTGCCCCGCGGTCGCTCAGCGGACCTTCGTGACCCGAGTCTGCACCTCGCGCACCCGCACCGGGACATCGTCGTCGATCGTGACGGTGCGGAGCTCGGCGGGCACCTCGGCCATGTCGATCGCCTGTCCGTTCATCTCGAATCGGATGTCATACACGATCGACAGCGTCGCGGTGTACTCGCCGGAACGACGGTAGGTGTAGGTGCAGGCATCGGACTTGGTCACCGACATCGGGCAGGCCTTCGAGGCCGAGCCGTCACCCGGGACGACGCTGAGTCCGCGCGGTGTCGCGACCGCGACCATGCCGAGTGCCTCGGAGCCCCGGATCTCACTGGCCCGGGCACCCTCGGCCCACCACCACGTCGGCAGGTTCACCAGGGTGCGGGCCGGCGGGTTGTAGGACGCCTCGATGGTCGGCAGGTCGAGTGCCCCCATCGCCGACCTGATGCGGTCCTCGATCGTGATGGCCGGGACGTCCTCGTTCCAGTACCACCGGTCGTAGGTCGAGCCGTCGGGTCGCCTGCAGTTGATGTAGACGACGTGGGAGTCCTCGTTGGGCTTGGGTGTGCCCTTCAGTTCCTCGGGATCCTGCACCGCGGCCGGATCGTTCATCCAGCAGGCGTCCTGGCCGATGCACAGGTCGTCGAACTCGCCTTCGAGATCGCAGGTGACGGGAATACCGCCACCGACCTCGCCGTCCTCGTTGCCACCGGGATCGATCTCGTCGCAGTCGTAGTGGATCGTGCCGTGCTCGTCCTTCCACGTGGTGCACTCGGCCGCTGACGAGGGGCTCGCGGTGATCGTGAGCGCTACCAGGGCCAGCACGAGGGCGGCCGCCAGACGGGTCACTTCGCGGACGGACATGTCTCCCCCTTGCGGAAGTCCAGATCGGTGACGATCCAGCCGCCGTCGCGCTGCTCGAGCGTCGCCTCGATCGGACTGGGATCGGCGTCGCTGGGCGGCGGCAGTGTCTTGTCGTCGTGCTTGGCGGCCCACTTGCGCTCGTCGAGGCAGACCAGCGAGGTCGCCTTCCGGCCCTCGACCTCGGTGCGGAACGTGCTGAACGTGGGCTCGCCGACCCGCACGACTCCCGATTCGGCCTGGTCTCTCAGATTCTTCAGCGTCGACTCCACGAAGCTGCCTTCGGCGACACCGGTGAACGCCGCCGAGTCGATGTCGCCGGAGTTGGAGAGCTGGACGTAGACGTCCCAGTAGCGCTGGTAGGCCGCCTCGACCTGCTCCTTCGGCGTGGGCACCGACGCGGTCGCGGTGGGTCGCGGAGGATCGTCCTTCGCATCGTCGCCACAAGCGACGAGCGTCAGCGCACTCGCGCTGATCAGCGCGATGGTGGCGAGGCGTCGGCGCGCGCCTCGGCGATTGGTCGTCATCGTGATCCCCCTGAGACGCCAGTATCTCATGCCTGCCCCGATGCTTGCCCTCATATCTGCATCGCCTCCGGCGTCATATCGGCATGGCCTCAGGTGTCGGCGGCAACAGCTCCTCGACCAGCGCCTCGGTCTCGGCGTCGAGCGGGATGCCGCGCAAGGCGTGCACCATCTCCTCGAGTGTGCGGTGCACCCCGGCGACTCCTTCGGTGGTCGACCGAGCGCGCAACAGCGACCGCCACAACGGCTGGTGACCCGGCGCGATGCGCAGGCCTCCCTCGGCGGCCTGTCCCGCTCCTCCGGGATCGCCGCCGAGCAACTGCACGAGTCGCTCGGCCGCATCGACCAGCACGCGGGTCATGGTGCGGGGCAGATCGTCGCGGGCCACCCAGGCGTAGCGGCCGCGCGCTGCTCCCTCGAACGGCTCGCCCCGGACGAACGACAGCGCGCGGCGCAGCAGATCGGTCTCGGTCGAGAGCTGCGTGGTGCGACGTGCCTGAGCCAGCAGCGACATCACGGCGTGCCAGTCGCACACGACCGCCTCGGCCAGCGACAGACGGCCCTCGGTGTCCTCGCGCAGCAGATGCGTGCCGTCGAGGTCCGGGCCGAGCAGCTCCCGGGCCCGAGCAATCGCAGCCTCGAGCACATCGGGCGTCACGCCGCGCGGCCAGATCGCGGCGCCCAGCAGATTCGGGTGCACGCCCTCCGGGTGGAGTGCAAGGTACGTGATGATCTCGATGCTCTGGTCGATGCGCGGCATCTCGGCGTCCACGCCCTGCACCGCGACCTTGCCGATGACGCCGACACGGTGCGCCGCCGTGGCCCACGCGGCATCGTCGACCGGACGTGGGACGCCGGGAAGCGCGACACGCTCGCCCTGTGGCTCGGGCTCTCGGCCTGACACGAACAGATCCGCGACCGCCTCGACCTGCTCGGCACCGAGCCGGTTGGCGGTCGTGGCGATGCCCAGCTGCGGCAGCTCCAGGTTGCCGCGGTCGTCGACCCGGATGCGCCACCGCGCGGCCGCGTGCTCGCCGACCACGACGACCGACAGCGCTCGACCGCCGCCACCGCCGGCCAACCGGCCCAGCCGATCGCCCACCTCGGGCTCGGGCGTCGTACCGGCGACCACGAGCCGTGCCGCCCCGGGCGCGCGACGACCGATGCGGCCACGCAGCACGTCATCGGGCAGGGAGTCGACGTGTGCCGCCAGATCATCCAGTTCGTCGCCCAGATCGCCGACCACGGTCAAGCGTTCGATGCCGATGTCGGCGATGCCCGCAGGCAGTGCGTTCGCGGTGACCCGGACCGATTCGGCCCACGGGGCCGTCGCGGCCTGGATCGCCAGCGACGACGCGACCTGCTCGGCGACGCGTGGCGAGCCGCCGACCGAGACGATGCCGCCGGCCGACTCCAGGTCGACCAGCACATCGCGTCCCTGGAGATCGACGCCCAGGCTGACCAGGGCCGGATACGGCACGGTCTCTCCAGGCGGCAGATCATCGAGATCGGCGTCGTCGCCGCGCTCGCAGCGCCAGCGCCGGCCCTCGTCGTGGACGCTCCAGCCCTCGACCCCGTCCGGCGCATCGGGACTGATCAGCAGTTCGACCGCGTCATCGGACAGCAGCACCGAGTACACCGCGGGTGGGGTCCGGCCCTCGCTGCGGCACGCGGCGGCCAGGCGGCGCAGGGCGACGTCGAGCCAGGCCGTGCGGTCGGTGCTGGCGGCAACGCGCAGATCGGCCTCGATCGCGCGGGCGTCGTCGTCGGGGCGGCGGCCGATGCGTCGACGGCGCACCAGCAGCAGCGCCCCGAGGACGCTGGCCGCGAGCATGCCCGAGCCGGCCGGCCACTGACCGACGGCATCGAAGGCCCGGTCGACGATGGTGCCTCCCCCTTCATCCACAGTTCCGCCTTCGGCGGCGGCCGCGTCGGCGGTCTCACTGGCCGGGGCCGGGGTGGTCGCGGCCTCGGGAGCGGGTGCCGGCGCGGTGGACAGGCCGACCGCGTCGTCGGGCATGATCAGGTCCCAGCCCGGCTGGATCAGCCGCGCCAGCTCCAGACGACGACCGTCGGGCTGCGCCCTGTCCTTGTTCAGCTCGAAGATCTCGTGATACCGGCGCCCGTCGCCCAGGTGGCGCTCGGCGATGTCCCAGAGATTGTCGTGATAGCCGTTCTGGGGAGCCTTGACGGTGTACGTCTTGTGGCCCGCGGTCTCGGCGGCCGACGCTTCGGCACGCTCCCCCTCGACCAGATCATCCAGCACCAGATCACCCAAGATGGGGATCTCCGCATCCATCGAGGCCGAGGAGACTCCCGCGACGACCGCGGGCTGCTGCGCCGGCAGTTCGGAGACCGCCTGCGCCGGCGTCGCCATGATGCCGCTCAGCAGCAGCGCGCCGATCAGGACGCGTGCCAGCCGCTGAAACGGGCCCCCCAGCGGCACCGTGGCCGCCAGTCCCCCTCGTCTGGCCGCCACGACCTCGAGGACGACGCAGATCACGAAGAACAGCCAGGCCAGCCAGACGATGCCGACGAGCACCGCCACGACGTCCTCGACGCTCAACTGCCGCGCGAGCTCACGCGGGCCCGGCAGATCGTGCGGGAACGACGGTGGTCCGGCCAGCACCAGCAGCAGGGCCGGGAGGCCGATCAGCAGCAGTACGAGGACGACGGCGGAGCCGAAGGCCTCCTTGCGGCTGCGTTCGGGTTCGTGACGCTCGACCAACTGCTCGAAGCGGGTGGCCGAGGTCTCGCGATGCTCGTGTTCGTCGACACTCATCAGGGTTGCCCTCCATTCGGATCGGCCTGTTCGTCGGTCTCGGGAACCGCGACCGCGCCGGCTCCGACGTCGTACTTGGGCACGCCGACCAGGCCCAGCAGCAGGGTGGACGTCGTGTCCTCGACCTCGACGTCGACCGTGCCGTCGGCGAGCACCTCGACGCGGTACTGCCCCGCGTCGTAGCCGCGGTCGCGCAGGTAGTCGGCCGCGCGCGACCGGGCCAGGCTGCGATTGATCACGATGCCGCCGCCGTTGCGGAGCACGTCGACATCGATCGAGTCGGCGCCGACCCGAGCGGCCTGTTCCGCGTCGTCGGCGACCCGCATGCGCGCGTTGATCGCCAGGCCGCCGTCGACCACCAGGCCCGCGCACACCAGCAGCAGGACGGACATGCCGACGACGAACAGCGTGGCCATGCCGGCCTCGCCGCGCGTCTCATGCCTGGAACGCCCCCTCATCCGGTCCTCCGGTAGGTGTCCAGGGGTGCGCTGCCGGTGACCTTGACGGGCACCGAGCCGCCCAGGCCGACCAGGCCCAGGTCGCCGACCGGCACATCGCAGTCGATCGAGACCTCGACGACCCCGCCGGCGACGAAGTTGCCCGTCAGCCCCGCCGTCTGGCACTGCCAGAACGGATCGAGCTGATCGGCGACCGTCGAGCGCGCGACCGCCCGCGCGTCGTCGACCGAGCGCTCGAACGACGCGGCACGGGCGGCGTCGCGGGCCGCCGCCTCGACATCGGCACGGATCGACACGAACCGGCCGCCGGCCACGACGAGGAGCGTGAACATGACCAGCACCGGGATCATCAGCACGACCTCGATCGCGACCGATCCGCGTTCATCGCGTCCCCCCGCCCGGGTGCTCACGGCGCCCCGTCGGGGTCGAAGCGCTCGATCGGGCCGCGCACCGTCTCGGTGACGTCGACGACGTTGATGAACGGCACGATCTGGGGTGCGCGGCCGCGCACCACGGTCTCGACCGTGTCGTCGCCGATCTGGCGGACCTCGACCCGGGCCGATCCGAGCAGGCCGTCGCCCATGCCGTCGACGACGGCATAGCCCTTCTGCGTGCCCTCGCCGATGTCGCCGGTCACGCGGGCGACGCGATTGGCCTCGCGGGCCGCGGCCGAGGCGTACTCGTTGGCCAGGTACACCAGGGCGAACTGGACGGTCACCACGATGGCCCCCAGGAGCAGGGGCATGTAGAGGACCAGCTCGATCGAGCTGTATCCCCGTTCATCGCGGGACCGTCTGAAGCTCACTGCTGGCGGATCTCGTCGGAGATCTCGTTGGCCTCGCCCTGCAGGGCGGGCACGAGCACGGCGGCGATCAGGCCGCAGACGCCGACGACGATGGCCGAGATGATGATCCACTCGACCGCCGACGCGCCCTTCTCGTCGCGGGGCCGGTCGATCCTCGTGCCGAGGACGAGCAGCAGGTAGCCCAGGGGGTGGGCCGGTGAGATGTTCATGGTGTGACTCCGTTCGTTCGAGCTACGGTGAACTCGGTGGGGGTGGTCAGATCCCGACGACCTTCGAGATCGCGGGATAGATCAGGAACAACAGGAAGCCGACGCATAGCAGCAGCTGGGCGATCAGCATCGACTGGGAGCGCTTGGCCGCCTCGCTCTCGGCGTCGGCCAGTTCGCGCTGGCGCATCGAGACGGCACGGGCCGCCAGCGAGTCTCGGACCTTGGCACCGTCCTCGGCGACGAGTGCCAGGGCCGCCGCCAGATCGCGCAGCTCCTCGACCGCCATCTGCTCGCCGAGGGTGCCGAGCGCGGCCCAGGGCGTGATGCCCTGCAGCCGTGCGGTCTCCATGGCGTCGCGGATGCGCACCATGGCCCAGCCCTCGCTCAGCTGCGCGGCCGACGCCAGGGCCTCCGGGACGCCGCGACCGCCGGCCAGGTTCATCGACACCAGGTCGAGGAAGGCGCTGACCACGTGACGGAACGCGCGCCGCCGCTCGTGCGCCGTGGCGGCCAGCGCGACGCTCGTGAGCACGAAACCGCCCACCGCGCCCAGGACCGCGAGCCAGAGCGGCACGATCGGGCTGACACCGAACGCGAGCACGAACGGCGCCATCGCGACCCAGGGGGCGAACATCCCCGCGATCGCTCCCAGCACGCTCATGCCCAGGTGCGCCTCGACCGAGCGGCCCATGATCGCCAGATCGGACAGGACGCTCGGCGGCAGGCGGTATCCGCGGGTCTCGATCGCGGTGCGCAGGCTGGCACCGACCCGGCGGACCCGGGGTGAGACGTCGGAGGTGCGATCGGCTTCGACCAGTTCGTCGCGCACGGCACGTGCCCGACTCGCATCGAGCCGGGCCAGTTCGGCGGCCGCCGTGCCGGTGCCGGTGTCGAAGCGCAGGACCAGCAGGTACACGCCCAGGCCGATCGCGGCTCCCGCGAGCAGGACTCCGGTCATCGTGCGCCTCCCCTCGAGTCCTCACGACGGCTGAACATGAAGCGCTCAGGCACCTCGAACACCGCGAGACGGCGCATCCAGGCGAAGCCCGCCGCGAAGAAGCCCAATACGACCAGCAGGACGACCTGTCCGGCCGCCGAGGAGTACGGCTCGACGTATCCGCGGTTGAACAGTGCGAGTCCGAGGACGAACGCCACCGTGACCCCCACGACGATCTGCACACTGCGGCGGGTCGAGGCGCGCTGGGCGGAGATGCGGCGCCGCATCTCGAGCTCCTCGCGCGACGACCGGGCCAGGGATCCGAGCACCTCACGCAGGCCGGGGCCGCGCAGCCGCGCGTTGAGCATCAGCGCGGCGATGATCAGATCGGCGCTGGAGTCGTCGAGTTCGTCGGCGAACAGCTGGAGTGCGGTGGGCAACGGAGTGCGCACCCGCAGGCGATCGGACAGCTGCATCAGATGCGGCTTGATCGCCGGGCTGGCCGCGTAGGCCGTGGCCGGGATCGCCTGCTCGAGGCCGACGGCGCCGGCGATGGTGTCGCGCAGCGACTCGGTCCAGGCCGCCAGTCCCTCGAGTCGGGCGATCGACCGTCGTTCGGCCGCGATGCCGCCCAGTAGGGCCGGACCGAAGAACACCAGCAGCCCCGCCGCTCCCGCGAGCACAGGCCAGCGCGTCAGCAGCAGGATCAGCAGACCCGCCCCCACCGCGAACGGCAGGCGCGCGCCGTAGTCCTTCAGCGTCGCGAGCACCGTCGACGGCGCGCGGACGCCGGTCGGCTCGGGTGGATCCAGCGCGCGGATCAACAGGACTCCGCCGGCGCCCGCCAGAGCGCCGAGTCCGATGATCGCCAGCAGCTGCCCAGACATGATGTGACCAGACATGCTCAGAACCCCCCGGGTGCGTAGCTGGCGGGCCGGTAGCCGTGATGCGCGAGCTCCTGCGCGCAGCTGATGGCCGCCGCGGGCTCGGCGGGGCCGTCGGGCCCGGCCGCGAAGACCTCGCTGGACAGCACGTGGCCGTCGACGCCGTTGACCTCACGGACCGAGGTGATCATGCGTCGCAGCCCGCCACCGGTCGCGAAGTCGTTGCGGCGCTCGACGAATACCACGAAGTCGATCGCGCCGGCGATCAGCATCATGGTGGCGTCGGCGGGCAGGCGCTCAGCCGACTGCACCGCGTAGGTGCAGATGCGGTTGAACACCTCGATCGAGGAGTTCGCGTGGATCGTCGACAGCGATCCGTCGTTGCCCTGGCTCATCGCGTTGAGCATCGTGACGATCTCGTCGCCGAGGACCTCGCCGACGATGACGCGGCTGGGATTCATGCGCAGCGAGCGCCGGACCAGTTCGGACATCGCGATGGCACCCTGGCCCTCGGAGTTCGCCAGCCGCTCCTCCATCGCCACGACATTGGGATGCAGATCGGCGAACTCGCCCAGCCCGAGCTCCAGTGCGCGCTCGACCGTGATGAGCCGCTCGCCGGCGGGGATCTCGTTCGCGAGCGCGCGTAGGAGCGTGGTCTTGCCGGCGTTGGTGGCGCCGGCGATCATGATGTTCTTGCGCGCCGCGACCGCCGCCGACAGGAACGACGCGAGATCGGGTGTCATCGACTCGTTCTCGATCAGCATGTCCAGCGTCACGCGGCTCAGCCGCGCCCGCCGGATCGAGAGCGCCGGTCGCTGGGTGACGCCCATGACGGCCGAGAGCCGCGATCCGTCGGGCAGCCGCAGATCCAGCTGCGGATTGGCCGAGTCGAACGGCCGGCTGGCCAGGCCCGAGTAGGCACCCAGGATCTGCACCAGCTCGATCAGCTCGTCGTCGCTCTCGGCGACCGGTGGATGACGACGCTCCTCGCCGTTGGCGTAGCCGACGAACACGTTGTCGAAGCCGTTGATGTCGATGTTCTCGACCTCGGGGTCGTTGAGCAGCGGCTGCAGACGACCGACGCCGTACAGGGCGGCGTGGATGCCGTCGGCGAGCTCTGCTTCCTCGCCCGGATTGGGAGGCGTGCGACCCGCCGCGATCTCGCGGCGGGCATGCGACTCCAGCACACGTGAGATGACAGCGCGGGCGAACTGGCGCTCGTCCTCGCTGGTCATCTGGGGCATGCCGGCGGTGGCGTCCTGGCGACGCTGGTCGGCCAGGGCGTCGGCGACCTCCTCGCGGAGTCGGCGCAGGAGCAGCTGGTCCATCAGGCGTCCTCGGCGATGACGATCCGGCCGCCGGCGAGCGCCCGGATGCGTTCGGCGACATCGACCAGGGAGCGTTGGTACACCGAACGCTGGCGTGCCCGCGGTGACATGGCCCACCATTCGGCGACCGCGCGCGGATCGCGGGCGATGATGCCCAGGCCCTCGACATCGAGGCCGGCCGAGGCCAGCAGCCGGACGGCGTCGGACATCGAGCGCTCCTGGCGCGGGTCGCCGACCAGGGCGATGCCGACCGGCGTGCCGCCCATGCGGCCCATCGACAGCGGCTCGCGCAGGCCGTACAGCCGCTCGCGCAGATGCGCCAGGGAGGCGATGTCGTCACGCGCGACGAAGACGACCGCGTCGGCGGACTCGACGACCGGCTGGACCGGCGAGCCGACGTCGAAACGTCCCAGATCGGCGAGCACGTCGGAGGACCAGGCGGACAGCCCGTCGGCGACATGGGACCAGACCGGCCCGATCGCATGCACCTGCACGGGCGTGGACACCCCCACGAGCACACGGGTGCCGTCCTGCGTGACCTGCAGATGCTCGGCGAGATCGGCCGACTTGCCGCCGCGGAGCGCGGCGCCCAGCGACACCAGGCCCGTCTCGGTGCTCAGCGGATCACCGGACCGGTCGCGCTGGAGCAGCATCACGTCGCCGCCCGCGGGATCGAGATCCGCGACGACCGGGTCACCGGCCCACAGACGAGCCAGTTCGCCGACCGCCTGGCTGACCCCGGGCGATCCCTTGGCCGACGCGAACGCGATCAAGCTCATCGTGCGGCCCCCGTGAAACGTGCATGATACGGCGACCCCACGATGAGAATCGTTGAATCATTCCCTCGCTGGCGCTCGCTCATCGTGAACCACCGAGGACCACAAGCTGAGCATCGTCGAGCGAGACACCGCGCTGGACGAGTGCGACGCCCAGGCGTTCGTTGGCGGCGGCGTCGACCGTGGCGTCGGCCGCCGAGGTCGGGACGAGCACGGTCGCCGAGCTGCTCTCCTGGGAGCTGCGGCCCAGCGATCCGCCGCTGACGTCGACATCGGTCGACAGCACCAGGGCCGTCGCGATCGGGACGGGCGGCGAGTTGCCGTCGCCGACGCGCACCAGGCGCACCAGGTCGCCCGAGCGCAACGATGCCGGGGCGCGACCCGCCTCCAGCGGAATGCCGACCTGCGCGCGATCGCTGCCGATCGGGGCGGCTCGCGTCAGCGCCGAGGTCTCGAGCAGCTGGCCCTTGACCAGCGGCGATGTCGTGTACGTGCCGATGACCTCGGACGACTGCGACTTCGGAACCGCATGCAGTTCATCGGCCGAGACATCGGCGGTGGTGAGCAGATCGGCGGTGATCTGCGCGCCGGCCGGCACGTCCTGGGCCATGACCAGCACCGGGGTGCGCGAATCGAGCCGCAGCGCCAGCAGGCCCGCGAGCGCGGCTCCCCCGACGATGAGCAGGACCGCGAGCGCCGCGAGCGCCGGGCGGCGACGCCGCGGCGGAGCGGGACGATCGGAGGAGAAGCGCGTCGCCGCGCGCTCGCCGATTCCGCGGGCCGCGCGATCGCGCTGACGATCCGCGACGGTGGTCTCGGCGCCTCGGCCCTGAGCCATCGTGAAGTCCCCCCTTGTGACCGGCGGCCTTCCGACGGAGCCGCACTCGCAAATACTAGTCAACACGGGTCAGGTCTGCCCATTCGGACTGACCAGTCGAGCTAGTCACTTGGGGTCAGTGCCCCGTGGGGTCGAGCGCGGCCGCGCGACACGACTACCCTGCACACATGCGGCTCCTCATCACCGTCGAGTCCGCTGCTCGGGGCGGAGTCTCACGCGATCTGATCTGCGAGTACGCGGCCGACACCACCGTCAGCGACCTGGCCGCGTCTCTCGCCCGGTCGCTCTCCGGCGCGGCGGGAACGCACCCGTTGACTGCGGCGACCAATGTGGTCGATCTCCGTACGCGTGAGCCGCTCGGCACGACCGGGAGCGTGGAACTCTATCTCGGCGACCAGGTGCTGGAGCCGTCCACGCGGCTCGATGAGTCCGGCATCCGGCACGGTGCGACGGTCGGCGTCGGAACCGCGTCGTCGCACCGCGATCGGGAGCCTGTCGGACCCGTCGAGATCCGCGTCGTGTCGGGCCGCGGTGCCGGCCGGGTCACTCGTCTGAGCGCGGGCTCCGCGACGATCGGATCGGCCGATCACTGCACCATCGTCCTGGACGATCCGGGCGTGCCCGACGTCGCGGCGCAGCTCGAGATCGCGATCGACGGAACCGTCACGATCGCCGCCGATCCCGCTGCAGCCGGACGCGAGATCGAGCAGCCGGTACGCCGCGAGCCGGCCACTGAGCCCATCGTCCTGGGCGCGAGCAGCATGACGCCCAAGCGCAAGCGGCGGTGGCTGCGCCGGCGCAGGGTCAAGGTCGAGCTGGAACTCGGCGACCGGATCGACCCGGGTGCCCCGCTGCCCCTCGTGCGCCTGCAACGCCGTCCGATCGACGAGTCACCCGTCCCGTGGGCCGTGGGCGACGAACTCGGGGTCGGCGACATCCTGCTGCAGCGCGTGGACCCGGGCCGGCCCGATGCGTCCCTGTCACCGGCACCGTCACGCCCCGAACTGGACTACAACCGGCCGCCGCGCCTGCACCCGCCCGCGGGGCCACGCGAGTTCACGCTGCCCAGCGAGCCGCGCAAGCCCGACAAGATGCCGATCCCGTTCACCATGATGCTGATGCCGATGGTGATGAGCGGCTCGTCGTACCTGATGACGCGTTCGCCCTATTCGCTGCTCATCATGCTCGTGATGCCGCTGATGCTGGTGCTGAACGCGACCGGCTCGCGCCGCCAGCAGAAGAAGCGGTGGCTGACGCAGATCGACGAGTTCAACGCCAAGTGGGTGTCGGTCGAGAACGCGGCACTCGAGGCGCTCGTCGACGACGCCGCCCGGCAGAAGCGCAGCCTGCCCGATCCCGCGGGCGTCCTGCTGTTCGCGACGGGTCCTCGCGCTCGATTGTGGGAACGGCGCCGCTGGGACGCCGACTTCCTCCAGTTGCGGCTCGGCACGGCGGACCTGGGCTCGCAGGTCGTCGTCAAGGATCCCGCGCGGGCGGCGCACGAAGGGCCGCTGCGCTGGACCGTGGCCGATGTCCCCGTGTCCGTGTCGCTGGTGCAGACCGGGGTCATCGGGCTGGCCGGACAGACCCGCGACACGCGGCGTCTGGCGTCGTGGCTCCTCGCCCAGGTCGCGGCGCTACACAGTCCCACCGACGCGGGCGTCTATGTCTTCACCGACGCCGACGACGGCCAGGTCGATGGGGATTGGGCTGATTGGGATTGGGCCAAATGGCTGCCCCACGTCCGGGGTCCCGAGGGCGGGCGGGCCGTGCGCATCGCGAGCGATGAAGACGCCCGGTCCGGTCTCGTCGCCGAGCTGACGGCGATCCTGGGATCCCGTCGCGAACTGGACGAGAAGGACCTCGAGTCGGTCGGCTCGGTCGTGGTGGTCCTCGACGGTGCCCGGGAGCTGCGTCTCGTCGCCGGCATGACGTCGATCCTCAAGGAGGGACCTCGTCTCGGCGTCCATCTGATCTGCCTGGACCGCACGGTCCACGAACTGCCCGAGGAGTGCCGGTCCGTCGTCGAGGTCGGCGACGCGATGGCCTCGGTCGAGACGACCGCGGAACGTCACATCGACGCGATCAGGACCGACGTGGTCGACGACGCCTGGCTCGACCGGCTCGCCCGATCGCTCGCCCCGGTCCGCGACGTCAGCACCGAGGACGTCAGCGCGACGCTGCCGAGCGCGAGCCGGCTGCTCGACGTCATCGGCCTCGCCCAGCCCGACGGCGAAAGCATCCTCAAGCGCTGGGCCGCCTCGGGCCGCACGACCCGCGCGGTGATCGGCGAGGGCATCGACGGCGCGTTCACGATCGACATCCGCGCCGACGGTCCGCACGGCCTCGTGGCGGGCACGACCGGCTCGGGCAAGTCCGAGCTGCTGCAGACGATCATCGCCTCCCTCGCGGCGGGCAACAGGCCCGACGAGTTCACGTTCGTCCTGATCGACTACAAGGGCGGCGCGGCGTTCATGGACTGTCAGAACCTGCCGCACACGGTCGGCATGGTCACAGATCTGGACGGGCACCTGACGACCCGCGCCCTGGAGTCGCTCGGCGCCGAGCTGCACCACCGCGAGCGCCAGCTGGCCGATGCCCGCGCGAAGGACATCGAGGACTATCTGGCCGGACGAGGGCCCGGCGATCCGCCGATGCCTCGCCTGCTGATCGTGATCGACGAGTTCGCCGCGCTCGCCGGCGAGCTGCCGGACTTCGTGACGGGCCTGGTCGACGTAGCCCGGCGCGGCCGGTCCCTGGGCGTTCACCTGATCCTGGCGACCCAGCGCCCCGCGGGCGTGGTCAACGCCGAGATCAAGTCGAACACGAATCTGCGCATCGCCCTGCGGGTCACCGACGCCGGCGACTCCCTCGACGTCATCGAGTCCAAGGTCGCGGCCGACATCTCCAAGGGCACCCCGGGCCGCGCCTATGCGCGGTTGGGCGCCTCGTCCCTGATGCCGTTCCAGAGTGCGCGGGTCGGCGGCCGGCCCACTCACGGGGCGGCTACCACCGTCTCCGCGCAGTCGTTCGACTGGGACCAGCTCGGCACGGCCGGCCGGTTCGCCGCGCCCGGTGGCGGTGACGTCGACGATGTCGAGACGCCCACCGATCTGGCGACGCTGGTGGGCGCGATCCGCGACGCGCACGGGCAGCTCGGCATCGGCGAGCTGCGCAAGCCCTGGCTCCCACCGTTGCCCGAGACGCTGTCGATCGACGACCTCGACCTGAGCGATCCGGTCGACGGTGTCGTGCCGCCCGTGCCGATCGGCCTGGCCGATCTGCCCCGACGGCAGCGTCAGCAGGTCGAGACGTGGGACATCGAGAACGGCTCGCACCTGATGATCGCCGGGCAGGCGCGCACCGGGCGCTCTAGCGCCTTACGCACCGTGGCCGCCGCGATCGCCCGCCAGTGCTCCCCCGCCGACGTCCACCTCTACGGCATCGATGCCGGCAACAACGCCCTCCTGCCCCTCGTCGCGCTGCCCCACGTCGGCGCGGTCGTCACCCGACTCCAAGTCGACCGCCTGTATCGGCTCATGGATCTGCTGCACCGCGAGATGGCCCGCCGGCAGCAGCGCCTCGCCGAACAGGGCTATGCCGACATCCGCGAACAGCGCTCAGCGGTGCCGGCCTCCGAGCGCCTGCCCTATCTGGTCGTGCTGCTCGACCGGCTCGAGGGATATCTCCAGGCCTTCGACGGCGTCGACGGCGGACAGCTCGTCGACCGCCTCACGACGCTGCTGCAGGAAGGTGCCGGCGCCGGGATCCGCGTCGTCATCGGTTCGGATCGCACCGGCGTGCTGGGGCGCATCTCGATGCTGGTCGAGGACCGCATCATGCTGGCGATGAGCGAGCCCTCGGACTACCAGGCGGTCGGCCTGAGCGCACGTGAGATCCCGACCTCGATGCCGCCGGGCCGGGCCTTCCGCAGCGGCGAGCGCGCCCGCGAGCTGCAGTGGGCGATGCTGGACCGCAGCGGCGCCGGCGTGGAGCAGGTCCGCGCGCTGCAGGACATCGGCCGGGCCGCCCAGGAGCGGTGGGCCGATCTGGATCGTGACCGGCGGCCCCAGCGGGTCGACGAGCTGCCCGTCTCGGTCACCTGGGACGAGGCGACGGCCCTCGAGCCGGCCTCGTCCAGTCCGACCTTCATGGGCGTCGGCGTGGGTGGCGACACCCTGACCCTGCAGGGTTTCGACCCCGTCACGGCCGGCCCCGGCTTCATGGTCGCGGGTCCGCCGCGATCGGGACGGAGCACCGCGTTGCTGACCATCGCCCGGGGACAGGTGCGCACGCGGCGATCGGTCATCGTGATCGCGCCGCGCATCTCCCCGTTGCGCGATCTGCGAGGCGTGACCCTGCTGACGGGCTCCGAGCCGGCCGACGAACTCAAGAAGGCGCTGAACGTCCGCGGCCCGCACACGATCATCGTCGACGACTTCGACGTCCTGGGAGCGGACTCGGCCGCGGCGGCTCAGGTGCTCGAGGCGTTCACCAGGATGCGCGACACCCCGAACGCCCTGGTCCTCGCCGGCGGCATCGACGAGCTGATCGGCACGTACCGCGGCGTGGTCTCCGAACTGAAAAAGGGCCGTTCGGGTCTCGTGCTGGCGCCCCGGGCGTCCAGCGACGGCGAGGTGCTGAACGCCAAGCTGCCGCGCTCGGCCGGTGCCGCGATGCCGGCCGGCCGGGGCGTGCTCACCGATCCCACCGGCTGGCGCTGGGTCCAGGTCCCCCACACGACGCCCTGACGGACGCCGGCGAACGAGCCAGGCGCACGAACGCCGCTGCTGCTCCCCCAGGGGAGCGGCAGCGGCGTTCGTGGCGACGCGCGTCAGCGCGGCGAGGTCAGCGGCGGAAGATCGGTCACGCCGACCTCCTTGCCGCCGATCTTGAAGTGATTGTGCTGGAAGGCCACGTCGGAGCCCGCGGACGCGAACACCTGGACCAGACGCGTCAGCGACGGCTTCAGCGAGTTCCAGTCGGTCTCGAACTGCGCCTGGCCCGCGGACTTCCACTCCTCGGACGCCTGCGCGTACGACGCATCGATCGTCGTGATGATCTCGTCGGCGTTGTTCATCGAACGCTCGAGCGTGCGGTACAGCGCTGCGAGGTCTTCGATGTTGGCTGCGACCATTGCTTTCCCCCTGCGGTTGAGTCCCCCGACCCCAATGCCGGTGGGTCGTTCTCGAGCGATCGTAACGGAAGCGCTGTCACTCGGGCACGGGTGGTGCGTGGGCGGATGCGCCATTCCTCCGCCCGCACCGCTAGGATTCCACCGAAGGTGACAGCCACGAGGGGGGACCATGGCACCTGAGGACACCGAGGACGAGACCGAACCGAATCTCTACCGCAACACGCTGGCCAGCGCCAAGACGACCGCGGTCGGCGCTCGCGACACGATCACCGACACACCGGGGGCCATCGCCGATCCGATCGCCAATCCCCTGGCCCAGGGCGGTTGGGTGTGCGACGCCGCCGACGACTGGATCACCGAGCTGCGCTCCCATCTGACCGGTGTCGACACCGCGTTCGGCGATGCGGTGACCACGCTCCAGACGGCCTACGGCGCCGAGGAGGAGCGGGTGCCGGTGGGCGATCCGCACGGCCTGGCCTGGACCCGGACCTGGCACATGATCCAGTACAACCTCGGCTACTAGCAGCCACCTACTTCATCAGCATTCGGGGGACCTCGCGTGACCAGCGTCGAGATAGACATCGAGAAGATCAAGTCGGCCATCACGGCCGCCACCGGCCTGTCGTCGAGCATCGACTCGCAACGACATCTCGTCATGAACGCATCGCCGATCTCGCTCCCCACGCTCAACGACACCGGAGTCGGGCGAGCGTCGAAGTGGATCGACGACAACATCGACGAACTGAACACCCGTCGCGACCTGGCGATCCTGCTCGACACCGACGACACCGGGCACGTGACGTACCAGATCCCCGTCGACAACCTGACCGGCACCAAGGATCTCCTCGGTGAGACGCTCGCCGAACGGGCCGGCGAGGTCATGCCGCAGCGCCCCGAGGACTACAACAAGTTCTCGGCGCTGCTGGCCAACTGGGTCGACGATCCGGCGGTCATGGAGTCGATGTACACGACGCTGGGCCCCGACGGCACGCTCGCGGTGCTGAGCACCGCCGCTCAGGACCCGCAGGGCTATGGGCTGAAACACGACGACCAGCAGAAGCTGCTCGACCTGCTGCGCGACGGTCTCGAGACCGCGACGACCGATCCCACGTTCCCCGACACCACGTTCGCGCAAGGCCTCGTCGACGAGGCGACCCGCGACCCGAACGAGCTGTACCAGAACTCCGATTTCATCGGCTACAACCCGTCCGGTGCCCTTGCGTTCCTGCTCAGCGACGGCACGTTCGACCGGCCGTTCCTGGAGACGGTCGCCGACGGACTCGACGACTACGAGCGCGTGCAGATGGACGGCGCCCGGCATCTGTGGGGATACCGGCCCGACAACGGCGCGAACTTCACCAACTTCGTCGACTGGGGCTTCGAGAACCTCGACCCGATGACGGGCCTGATGTCGGCGATGGAGAACGATCCCGAGCTCGCGCTCGACTTCTTCAGCGACAACGACGATCCCGACAAGCCCGGCGAGGGCATCAACTCGCGCGCCTACTACTACATCCACGAGCGCAACTGGGATCAGGACGGCTACCAGGCGATCACCGGCGTGATCGACGCCGCCGCCACCGACCCGGCCAATATCGCCGACCCCGAGTCCCAGGATGCCCAGAACGCGGCCCGGCTGGCCTCGAAATTCGTCGACTATCTGTCGACCCGCGACAACATCGACAGCATCGCCGAGAAGATCACGTGGCCGGGCAACGAGTCGTCCGAGAACGTCGCGCACCTGTTGACCACGTACATGGCCGGTGTCGACCACGCGCTGACTCCGGGCGCCGACGGCGACGTCGACCCCGGGGTCTTCCAACTCACGTCCGACGCCCAGCAGGGCGTGCTGCCGAACATGCCGTTGTTCGACCGCGACTCGCTCCAGAAGGTCGCCCTGCTCGGCCTCGTCAGCGACGACGGCTTCGCGCAGATGCGCACGGGGCTCAACGAGTACCGGGCCGACAACCTCGGGCTGATCGCCGACCAACTGGCGGCCGACCCCGACGCGAGCACGATGCAGACGACCCTCACGACGGCGTTGGGCGCCGATGCCCGCCTCGAGGGCTTCTTCGTCCGGACGCTGCAGGACGATCACATCGGCGATGCCGACGCCCAGGACGCCCGCACCGCGGCCTGGATCGACTTCGGCTCCGATGTCATCGACCTCGTGCCCGTGCCCGGCGTCGACAAGATCGTCGACGAGACGGCCAAGAACATCGTCAACGCCGCCATCGACCGCGGCAAGAGTTCGGGCAAGGACGCCATCACCGACTGGCTGGCCCACGAGGGCAAGGACGCTCGCGCCGATGCCAACGACGCCGCCGAGGCGACACTGAACCAGCACTCGTACGTCGTGGCCACCCTGCTGGCCGATCGCGGCCTGGCCGGCAATCCCGACCTCGACATCCCGAGCTGGGACGAGTACTCGGCCATGTCGGACTCCGAGCGGGCGACGGTGCGTTCGCAGCTGTTCTCGACGATGGAGGGCGTCGGCGGCTACTTCAACATCGACGACTACAACCAGGCGTACCGCGACGAGTTCCAGGACTACTTCAAGTGAACCGCTACCTCGCCTCAGGCCTCGCCCTCACCGCCGCCCTCACGTTGGCGGCGTGCAACGGCGATTCGTCTACCTCGCAGGCCGGTGTGCTGCAGGCCGAGGACCTGCCGGCGGCGGCCGGATCGTCGTCCCCCGTCGAGACTATCCCGCCCATCGGCTCGTACTGCGGCAAGGAGTTCGGCGGTGTCCTGGGCCCGTCCTTCGACCCGGCAGGCGTCGAGTACTCCGATGTCGACGGTGCCACCGTCACCTCGCTGGTCACCAGCAATCCCGACGTGAGCGAGGACCGCATCCCCGAGATCCGCCGCGAGATCCAGGGCTGTGCCGACCACACGTCGACCCCTCACCGGATCGAGGCCATCGATGTCGGCGACACCCGGGCGGCCTTCCGTGCCGACGCCTACCCCGACGCGCAGGCGCCGGCCGGCGAGATCGGGATCGCTCGGGTCAAGCGCACCTACGTCATCGTCGCGATCAGCGGCGACGGCAGCACGAGCCTCGATCTGGACGATCTGCTCGAGAAGGCCGTGCAGCGCGTCAGCGCCGATTGACTAGCGTCAGTGCCGATTGACTAGCGTCAGCGCACAGTGACGGTCAGCGCACGCAGCCGCCGGAACCGCTGACCGCGGCCCACTCGTCGGCCTCGCTGACATTGGCGCCCATCGTGAACGTGCCCTTCTGGAAGCGCACGCTGACCGCGCCGTCGTCGACCGGATCGTGCTTGACGACCCAGCCGTCGGCCGCGAAATGCGCCGAGATCTCGTCCGTCAACCGTGCGGCCGCACCTGGTTCGACCCGCACATGCAGCGTGTAGACCAGATCGAGTCCACTGTCGTCCTGGCCCGGGATGCACGCGGTCAGGGTGTTCAGCCGGACTTCTGGATCGGTGCCCACCCGGGCGGCCAGATCATCGATGTGGGCGCGCGCCTCGACCGCGCGCGCCTCGGCGCGTTCCTGCAGGTTCATGTCGTCCTCCTTGCCGCATGCCGTCAACGCGATGCCGATCGCCAGCAGCATGCACGACCAGCGCCTCATGGGATGTCGATCCTCTCGCCATCGTCCTTCCAGCCGACCTGGACCGGCATCGACGGGGCTCCGCCGTACGCGGGAGGGTAGTAGTAGTCAGGGGTTCGGTAGGTCTCGACCGTGCCGCCGGTGAACACCGCGAGCATATTGCGCCACGCATCGCTGCCCTGCTCGAAGACCGCCGAATGCGATCCCAGGCCGGTGTTCAGCGAGCCGTCGCTCTTGTCGCCGGTGTGCAGACGGGTCGTGCCGGCGAACGTGTCGGGATCGGCACCGTGACCCAGATTGTCGCCGGACTGCACGCCCTGGGCCAGCTCGATGAAGTCGCCGGGAGCGGTCATCGAGTACCGGTCGACGTCACGCTGGGAGTCCGGCAGATCCCCAGGGCCTTCGATGTCGTGACCCATGCCGGCCGATTCGATGTGCAGCACCCGGTCTGCCACCAGTCCCGAGAGCTCGGAACGGCCCACCACCGCTCCCCCGTACGAGTGCCCGGCGACGGTGACCCGTGCCTCGGGCGAGTCCGAGTGCGCGATCTCCAGCTCCAGATCGCGGGAGAAGTCCGCCAGCCGTGGACCCAGGTCGACGCTGTAGTTCGCGAACGGTGCGTCCTTGACGACGCTGTCGGGCAGATCGCCGCCCATCCAGGTGATCATCGCCAGGCTCCCGGGCGGCGCGTTCTCCTGGAACGACAGCGATCGCGTGACGTTGTCCTGGAAGTTCGACATATCGCTGCCGGTCCCGGGGACGAGGACCCCGACATTGCGGACGTTCTCGACCGGACCGTGGAGTTCGGCGATCGCGCCGTCGCCGGAAGGGTCGAAGTACAGGATCTGCCGGTCGTCGGCCAGGATCGACCGGTACAGCGCGACCCGGTCCTCGGAGTCCTCGATGGGACCCTCGAGGTCGTTGTTGTTCAGACCGAGGAAGTCCCAGTCGTGCTGATTGTGCTCGTGGCGCTCCCGCAGATCGGCCAGATTCGCCTGTTCGTCGTCGAGCGCGACGACGACGTTCACGGTGTTGGCGTCGGCCCGGTTCTCGAACGGCACGCCCGGCAGATTGCCGACGATCGACGGATACGTCATGGCCAGGATCGCGGCGTCGTCGGGCGACAGCCCCTCGAACAGTTCGCGCGCCTCGAGTCGCCGCTGCTCCCACACCTCGGCGCCGCCCCCGGGCGTCGTCATGAACGGCAGGGTCAGGCCGTACAGCGTGGCCCCGGGGCCCGAGCCCGTCGGGCGGGTCTGCTGCAGCGCCCGCGCGACCTGCGGATGGTCGATCACGAAGCGCCGCAGCTGATCCGGTGTCATCACCGCTGAGGAGTCCGGCAGGTCCTGCCCGACCGATCCGAGCGTCAGCAGCAGCGTCGTGAGTTCCTCGCCCTCCAGGCCCGTCGCGTCGACGAAGCCCGGGCCGAACCGCTGATCGGCCGACTGTTCGAGCAGCGCCGCCGGATCCCAGGTGTCGCCCGGGAGGTCGATCGCCACCTGGCCGTCGGCGTCGGTGTCGAGCATCAGGGCGAGCGCGGCGAGCTGCTCGAGCATGGGCACCTGCTCGGACAGCCAGAGCGCCTTCGCCGCCATCGGCGACAGGCTCGGCAACGAGACCGGAGAAGCCGCTGTCGTCCTGGCGGCGCCACCCGAGATGTCGCCGGCCAGGGTCTCGGCGGTGGTGGCGGCCGTCAGCAGAGCACGCTGCTCCAGCTCGACGTGCATCACGCAGCCGCCGATCTGCTCACGATCGATCCCCCACGGTTCCCCCGAATCCCCAGCGTGCGCGTCAGCATACTGCCGGCGGCGTGCCGGGCGGGAGACCTGCGTCAGAAGCGCTCGACCGCGTCCCAGAACTCCGTGTCGGGCTTGGCCATGATCCGGTAGTCGAAGAACGAGCCGTCCGTGAACGTCACCCGCGCGACCGTGACCCCGCCCTGGGCCTTCTGGCCCGTGTCGGTGATCGACTCGACCGAGGCCCGCGGGATGCTCACGATGTGATCGGGCGGCGTGGAGTTGACCATCATCCCGAAATCCCACAGCGACAGGCCCTGATCGGACAGGACCAGGACGTGCAGGTCAGCCGATCGCGGCAGGGACTGCGCGATCGAGTCCTCGGCGCCACCGACGTGACGTGCGCCCGACGCGGCGGTCGTGGCGGCGTCGAGTGCCTGGCCGAGCAGCTTGTTGGGTCCCGAACCGACTCCGCCGCCGCGCTCGAACGCGCTCGCGACGACCCGCGTGTGGCCGATCACCTGATGGCCCGGTTCGATCGTCGCGATCTCCTCGGCGATGTCGATCTCAGGTCCGGTGAACGCGGTCTTGAGCTTGTCGAGCAGGCCCATCTGGTGTCTCCCTCGTGATCGTGACGGTCGGTCTCGAATGACCGATCTCACCGTATCGAGGGTCGTCCGACGACGATCAGGCGAGGGTCGCCACCAGGGCGGACGCGGCCTGGTCGAGCTGCTCGTCGGTCGTGGAGCGCCCGAACGTGAAGCGGACCGCCGTCTGGGCGACCTCGCGGTCGTAGCCCATCGCCGTGAGCACGTGGCTCGGTTCGTCGCTGCCGGCCGCGCAGGCCGAACCGCTCGAGCAGACGATGCCGCGGCGCTCCAGATCGAGCAGGATCGACTCCCCGCTGCGCCCCGGGAAGACGAACGACGCGCTGCCGGGCAGCCGGTCGGTGGGGTGTCCGGTGAGCTCCGCACCGTCGACCTCGCGAAGGATTCGCCCGATGAACGCGTCACGGCGGGCGGTCACCTCGTCGGCGACACCCGCGGCCAGCCTCAGGGCCGCGGCCATGCCGACCGCGAGCGCCACCGGTTCGGTCCCCGACCGGGCACCTCGCTGCTGTCCCCCGCCGTGGATCAGCGGCTCGAACGGAGTGCGCCGCCGCAGGTACAGGACGCCGATGCCCTTGGGCGCGCCGATCTTGTGTCCGGAGATGCTCAGCGCCTGAACGCCCAGCCGATCGACGCCGAGATCGAGCCAGCCGGCCGCCTGCACGGCGTCGGTATGGAACGGGACACCACGCTCCGCGGTGATCGCGGCCAGCTCGGCGGCGGGCTGGATCGTGCCGACCTCGTTGTTCGCCAGTTGCACCGACACCAGGGTCGTGTCGTCGCGCAGCAGCTCGGTGAGCCATTCGGGCCGCACCTGCCCGGTGCGGTCGACCGGCAGTTCGTCGATGTCGTAGCCGAGGCGTCCCAGCCAGGCCGCGGACTCCAGCACGGCGGGATGCTCCACGGACGACACGATGACGTGGCCAGCCCGATGACGCCCTTCGGCGTTGGCCCGAGGATCGGCCAGCGCGATGCCCTTGAGCGCGGCGTTGTCGGACTCGGTGCCTCCGGACGTGAACGTGATCTCGGACGGTCTGGCGCCGAGCACATCGGCCACCTCGCGACGTGCCTGCTCCAGACCGGCCGCGGCGGCCTCACCCACTTCGTGATGGCTCGACGGATTCCCGAATTGCGGCCCCAGATACGGCCACATCGCCTCCATGACCTCGCGCTTGACCGGCGTCGTGGCCGCCTCATCGAGATAGATCATCAGGCACCCAAATTTTGCGGGGTCCTGCACCGCTTGGACGCATCAGACCGGTGCATTGGTCCGCATAATTCGGTCATCGGACCGTGATGTCGAGGCCGAGATCGAGGGCGCGGACGCTGTGGGTCAGGGCGCCGACGCTGATGACGTCGACGCCGGTCGCCGCGATGTCGGCGATCGTGTCGAGCGTGATGCCACCTGAGGCCTCGACGATCGCCCGGCCGCCGATCTTGGCGACGCCCGCCCGCAGATCGTCGAGACTGAAATTGTCGAGCATGATCGTGCCCGCAGCCTCGGCCGCCAGCACGGCATCGAGCTGGTCGAGCCGATCGACCTCGACCTCGATGTGCGTCGTGTGCGGCAGCTCGGCCTTCGCCCGGCGCAGCGCCTCGGTGATGTCGCCCGCGACGGCCAGGTGATTGTCCTTGGCCATGACGGCATCGGATAGCGAGTACCGGTGATTGTGCCCGCCGCCGCACCGCACGGCGTGCCGCTCCAGTGCCCGCAGTCCCGGTGTGGTCTTGCGGGTGTCGACGACCCGGACCGGATGCGGCCTCACCGCATCGACATAGCGCGCAGTCAAGGTCGCGACGCCACACATGCGCTGCAGCAGGTTCAGGCCGATGCGCTCGGCCTGCAGGACCGCCCGGGCCGGCCCGACGATGTCGGCCAGCACGTCGCCGGCCTCGAACCGGCCCCCGTCGGCGGCATGCCAGGTGACCTGCACCGACGAGTCGAGACGGGTCATGGCGACCTCGTACACCAGGGTGCCGGCGAGGACCCCGGGCTCACGGGCGTTCAACTGCGCCCGAGCCACCGCATCGGCGGGCACCAGCGTCTGCGAGGTCAGATCACCCCAGGGCGCATCCTCCTCCAGGGCCGCATCGACGATCCGTTCGACATGGCGTCTCTCAAGCACGAATGACCCCCGAGTGACGCGCCTGAGCCGGATCGGTCTCGGGAAAGTCGGACCGGAAGTGCCCGCCGCGCGACTCCGTGCGGGCCAGCGCGCACGCGACCACCGCCCGCGCGACGATCAGCAGATTGGCGTCCTCGGCCGACTTGGCGTCGGACACCTCGGGCGTCGTCCAGCCGGCCAGTTCGGCGCGCGCCGCCTCCAGATCCGCCGCCGTGCGCGACAACCCGGCCGCCTCCCACATCAGCTGCTGCAGATCAGCGCGGTTGACCTCGGGACCGTGTGACGGATCGGCCAGGTCGAGCGCGACGGGCTCGGCCCAATCGGCATCGAACGAGTCCTGTTCAGCGTCCTTCGACAGCGCTTCCACGACCCGGCGACCATAGACCGCACCTTCGAGGAGCGAGTTGGAAGCCAGGCGATTGGCACCCTGCAGCCCGTTGCACGCGACCTCGCCGACGGCGTACAGACCCCGCACGGAGGTGCGGCCCCACTCGTCGGTGCGCACACCGCCCATGTAGTAGTGCGCCGCCGGCGTGACCGGGATCGGCTCGCGACCCCAGTCGAAGCCCTGCGCCCGGCACGCGGCGTCGATATTCGGGAAGCGCAGGGCGAGGAACTCAGCACCTAGATGGGTCGCGTCGAGAACAACTGGACCATGATTCTTTGCCTTCATTTGGTTCGCGATGCCGCGTGCCACGACGTCGCGCGGCGCCAACTCGGCATCGGGATGCACCGCGAGCATGAATCGCTCACCATCGGCGTCGAGCAGCACGGCACCCTCACCGCGCACCGCCTCCGACACCAGGAAGTTGCCCGGAGCCTTCAGCGACGTCGGGTGGAACTGGTAGAACTCCAGATCGGCCGCGACCGCACCGGCCCGCAGCGCGATCGCGATGCCGTCGGCCGTGGCGACACCCGGATTCGTCGTATACGGGAACAGCTGGCCGGCCCCACCTGTCGCCAGGATGATCGCGTCGCCACGGACCTCGTCACCGTCCAGCAGTCGCACGCCGACGGCGCGGTCGTCTTCCACGATCAGATCGACGACCGTGGTGCGCTCGCGGACCGCGACGGCCGACTCGTGCAGGCGGTCGATCAGCGCGTACGCGATACCGGCGCCGGTCGCATCGCCGCCCGCGTGCAGGATGCGGCCGTAGCTGTGCGCCGCCTCGAGACCGTGCGACAGCTCGCCGTCGTGACGGTCGAACTGCACGCCCCGCACGACGAGCTCGTCGATCGCCGCGGGACCCTCGGAGCACAGGATGCGGACGGTCTCCTCGTCGCTGAGCCCCGCACCGGCCACCAGCGTGTCCTGCACGTGCGACTCGATCGAGTCACCCAGCTTCGGCGCGCCCGGCGTCTTCATCTCGTCGATGACGACCGCGACGCCGCCCTGGGCGTATCGGGTGTTGCTGGACGCCAAGTCGGCCTTGGTGAACAGCGTGACGTCGTGCGTGGCGACGGCGTCGAGTGCCGCGGTCAGTCCCGCGACCCCACTGCCGACGACGATGACGTGGCTCATGACGGGTGGCTCCAGACCTACTTGGGAAGCGCCGCGAGCATGCGCTCGAGCGCGATCTTGGCGTCGCGGGCGATCTCGTCGTCGACCACGATCTCATTGTGAATCTCGCCCTCGACGAGCTTGTCGAGCGTCCAGGCCAGATAGCCCGGATGGATGCGGTACATCGTCGAGCACGGGCACACGACCGGGTCGAGACAGAAGATCGTCCGATCGGGGAACTCGGCGGCCAGCCGGTTGACCATGTTGATCTCGGTGCCGATCGCGATCGTGTCACCGGGCTCGGACGCGATGACGAACTTACGGATCGCGTCGGTGGACCCGGACGCATCGGCGGCGTCGACGACCGGCATCGGCGACTCGGGGTGCACGATGACCTTGCACCCGGGATGTTCGGCGCGTGCCTGCTCGATCTGCTCGACCGTGAACCGCTTGTGCACCGAGCAGAAGCCGTTCCACAGCAGTACCTTGGCGCTCCGCAGTTCGGCCTCGGTGTTGCCGCCCAGCGGTTTGCGCGGATTCCAGGTGGGCATGTCGTCGAGGCTGATGCCCATCGCCTTGGCCGTGTTGCGACCCAGGTGCTGATCGGGGAAGAACAGCACCCGCTGCCCGCGCTCGAACGCCCACTCCAGCACGGTCGAGGCGTTCGAGGACGTGCAGACGATGCCGCCGTTGCGGCCGCAGAACGCCTTCAGGGCGGCCGAGGAGTTCATGTAGGTCACCGGGATGACGGGAGCCAGTCGAGAACCTTCCGGGCCGTCGGCATCGGCCTCGGTCCCGTACAGCTCGGTCAGCTGCTCCCAGCAGTCCTCGACCGAGTCCTCGTCGGCCATGTCGGCCATCGAGCATCCCGCGGCCAGATTCGGCAGGATCACGTGCTGGTCCGGACGCGACAGGATGTCGGCGGTCTCGGCCATGAAGTGCACGCCGCAGAACACGATGGTCTCGGCATCGGGCTTGGTCAGCGCGGCATTGGCCAGTTGGAACGAGTCGCCCACGAAGTCGGCGTACTGCACGACCTCGTCGCGTTGGTAGAAGTGGCCCAGGATCACGAGCTTGTCGCCGAGCGTCTCCTTGGCCGCCTGGATGCGGGCGTGCAGTTCCTCGTCGCTCATCCGCTGGTACTCGGCGGGCAACTGCCCCGGCCGGACGACCGGGTCCGGGATCGAGTCGTCCTCGGACGCACCGGGGCCGTAGCCGGGAATCGTGTCGAACTCCCACGGCCCCTTGGCCAGTTCGACATCGCAGGTCGTGGACGGCGATGTGACGATCAGGTCGTTGACGGAAGCGGTCATGCTCGTGTCTCCTCGCGAGGCTTGAAGCGGTAGAGCGCCGGGGGCCGGTGGCTGGTGCCCTGCACGCAGCGGCCGGTCGGCTCGAACGCCTGAGTGCCGAGCACCTGGCGTCGGAAGTTGGCGGGGTCGAGCGTCTTGCGCAGCACGGCTTCGTGCACCTCGCGCAGTTCGGCCAGCGTGAACTCGTCGCCGAGGAACGCATGCGCGATGGGACTGTAGGTGATCTTGGCACGCAACCGGTCGAGGGCGTAGTGGACGATGTCGTTGTGGTCGAACGCCAGGTCGGGGATCTCGTCGGCGACGAACCATTCGACGTTCTCGCCGTCGAGGTCGGTCTTGGCGACGGCGCGCGCGGCCTCGTCGGGACGGACGAGGGCCCAGTAGACGATCGAGACGACGCGGCCCCAACCTTCTTCGGCATGGCGTTCGGCGGCCGGCGAGCGGTCGACGGCACCGAACGAGTAGAGCTGCTCCAGGTACTGCGGCTGCAGGCCCGTGGTGTCCTCGAGGGTGTGCTGCGCTGAGGCCGACAGATCCTCGTGCGGCTCCAACGGGCCACCCGGCAGGGCCCACTGACCCTCGTAGGGCTCGCGGATCCGGCGGACGAGCGGCAACCACAGCGTGGGCTGACCGGAGGTGGGGTGCGGGCGCAGTGCGAAGACCACGGTCGACACCGCCAGCTGGATCCTCTGGTCCGTCCGGTCCCGCTCGACAGCCGATGTCATCGTCATGGCACGCTCACCTCCTTAGTGTTGCTTTGACACTAACCCCCTCTTAAGGTCGCGTCAACCCTAAGTTGTGGCCGATTCGTCCGCCCCTGGCGCGAAGATGGACCCATGCTGCTCGCCGATGTCGTGGCCACCTCACGTCTCGTCGCGTCGACCCGATCGCGCAAGGCGAAGACCGTGGCGTTCGCCGACCTGCTCGCGCGGCTGTCCGACGACCCGGCCGAGATCTCGGTCGTGACGTCGTATCTGGCCGGCGCGCTGCGTCAACGACGTACGGGGCTGGGCTGGCGCTCGCTGCAGGCACTACCCTCCCCCGCCGACGCAGCGACCTTGAGGGTCATCGAGGTCGATGACGCCTTCGCCGAGATCGCGGCGCTGACGGGCTCGGGGTCACAGGCGGCTCGTGCCGCGGCGGCCCAGGACCTGTTCGGCCGCGCCACCGCCGACGAGCAGGTCTGGCTTCGCGGCATCGTCACGGGCGAGGTCCGGCAAGGTGCGCTCGACTCGCTGGTCCAGGAAGGACTCGCGGCCGCCGGCGGCGTCCCGGTCGCCGACGTGCGGCGTGCAGCCATGATGGCCGGCTCAACAGTCACGATCGCTCCCGCCGCCTTGACCGGTGGCGTCGAGGCGCTGGCCGAGTTCAGGCTTGAGGTCGGCCGGCCCGTGCTGCCGATGCTCGCGTCGACGGCACCGTCGATCGCCGAAGCCTTCGACAAGGCGGGAGGTGGGATCGTCGCGGTCGACACCAAGCTCGACGGCATCCGCATCCAGGTCCATCGCAGCGGGACCGATGTCCTGGTCGTGACCCGGTCGCTCGACGACGTCACCGACCGGCTGCCCGAGGTGGCCGAGGTCGTGCTGTCGCTCGACGCGCACGAGATCGTGCTCGACGGTGAGGTGCTGGCCCTGGCCGCCGACGGGCGACCGCGCCCGTTCCAGGAGACCGCCGCCCGCACGGCCATGAGCGAGGGGGTTCAGGTCACGCCGTTCTTCTTCGATCTGCTGCATCTCGACGGCCGCGACCTGGTCGACTCCCCCGCCGCCGACCGGTTCGAGGCGCTCGAATCGTTGATGTCCCGCGAGCACCTGGTACACCGACTCGTCACCGACGATCCAGCACAGGCTGCGGCATTCTCCGACGACGTCCTGGCCGAGGGCCACGAGGGCGTCGTCGTGAAGAACCTCGAAGCCCCGTACGCGGCCGGCCGCCGGGGCTCCGCCTGGGTCAAGGTCAAGCCGGTCCACACGCTCGATCTGGTCGTCCTCGCCGTCGAACGCGGCAACGGCCGCCGCCGCGGTTGGCTGTCCAATATCCACCTGGGCGCCCGCGACGACTCCGGCGACGGGTTCGTCATGCTGGGCAAGACGTTCAAGGGCATGACCGATGAGATCCTGACGTGGCAGACCGAACGCTTCCGCGAGCTCGAGGTCTCCGACGACGGCTATACCGTCACGGTCCGCCCTGAACAGGTCGTCGAGATCGCATTCGACGGAGTCCAGCGCTCGCCACGCTATCCGGGCGGTGTCGCGCTCAGATTCGCCCGAGTTCTCCGGTATCGCGACGACAAGACAGCGGCCGAGGCCGACACGATTCAGGCCGTGCAGTCATTGCTGTAGGCGACGAAACTCGATGTTTGTGCAACAAACGCTCAGGTTCGGACAGGGGGTCTGTTGAACGATCAGGGGACCCCAGTCACACAACGGCTCGCAAGATCTCCTCCAAACCGTCGCGGTAGTCCGTTCGGAGGTCTGCGTACTTCTTCGCCTTCAGGAGAGCCGGTATCGAACAGTCCTCCAGCAGAACCGGGATCACGTGAACCTTGCGAGCGGCGATCTCATCCCAGTACTTCGCGGTCCACTCAGCTTGGACCCATCCTGACTCGACCGCAGCACGACTCATCAGAACGATCACGAAATCGCTCTGCTCAAGACCATCACTGATCTTCAACGGAATAGACTCACCTGCTTTGATCTCCCACTCATCCAACCAAGGCGTATGCCCAAGATTGGCCAGATCAACCGAGATTGAGATTGCGGTGCGCTTGTCAGTTGAAGAGTGCGAGATGAAAATACGCCGTCCACCTCGGTCTCCTTCGTGCAGACGAGCGTCGTACATTCGATCCGAAAGCAGGGCGTTGACGTATGCATACTCGAGGAGAAGACGGTACGACTCGATAGGTTCCAGTTCGACGCGTGTAGGTGACCACTCATTGTTCGCGTCGATCAGCTGCTGGGCGAGTTGCTTTCGCCTTTGAAAAAGGGAATCGGTGTTCACCGTAACCAGACGGTCCGGATCGACGAGCTCATACTTCATGTCAAACAAGAATGGCGGCTCGCAAAACCAGACGATCGCGAATCGTTCGCCTTCATCGTCGTCATCTGCGTCGTCGTCAAACTCCCAGTGGTCGTCGTCGTAGTAGCCAACCCGTATATCGTCACCGTCGCCTAGGACGACGACTGGTCCGTAGTCGCCAAGTACAACTGCTTTCACGCACGACAACGTAGCCTCCATCGTGGGTCAAACTGAAGGTTGGCTCAGCTGCTTGCCGTTCGGCACCAGCGGAACTTATGACCTGTTTGACAACATCCGCCGAAGTTCTTGCCTGATAGGCCGAACTTCCGCAATATCTAGGTCAGATCCGGCTGGGCGCGCAGGGCCGCGCGGTAACGCTGTACCGCCACCGCGCGGCCCAGCAGGTCGTCGAGCCCGTGCGGTCATTCTTGACCTGAGACGGATCCGGCGTGCTTTGATCGAGGCATGGGCGAATCCAAAGTCGTGTCAGCATCTCGAGAGATCTCGGCACCTGCCGACGTCGTGTTCGAGCTGATCGCCGACCCCTCTCGGCAGCCCGAATGGGACGGCAACGACAACCTCGCCTCCTCGGATTCGCCGCGCGTCACGCGAACAGGTGACGTCTTCGAGATGACCAACACCGGCGGCAACGTTCGCGCGAACCACGTCGTGGCATTCGAGGAGGGCCGCCTCATCGCCTGGCGCCCCAGCCCGGTCGGCGAACCTCAGCCTGGCCACGCATGGCGGTGGGAGATCGAGCCGTTGGGCGAGACGTCGTGCCGCGTCACGCACACCTACGACTGGACGGACCTGACCGACGAGGCTCGTTTCGAGCGCGCCCGCAACACGACATCGGACAAACTGCGGGCCTCGATCGATCGTCTCGCCGCGCTAGCCGGTCGACGGTAGCGAACCCTGGCCGACCAGCCTCTTCGGCGCACGACGAATGGCACGGGATCGTTCTCGCCCTCGACGCGCACCAGTAACCATGTCACCCGACGCGGAAGAGGCCAGCCGGATCCGCGGTCGTGGAAACATCTATAGGCGACTGCGGATCGCCGCCGAGAAAGCCGCCTGAAGCAGACTCTCGAAACTCGAAGCGGTCCGTGAATCAGTCATGACTCCATCGTTCCTAGAACCATTGACATGAATCGCCGAAGGAGCGGCGCCCCGCTACTGGCCAATGCAACCGTCGATACGCTCGCGCAGCAGGTTGGAGCGCACCGGGGCGACATCACAGGTTTTGGATCGCTTGCTGCTTGGCGACAACCTGCTGCAACGCGTCCGTCAGACGGTCGACAACCTCTGGCTCAATGCACAGACCGCCGATACTTTGCTCGAAGGTCGCCTGCGCCATGTCGAGATCACCCATTCGCGCATAGGTGAAGGCCGCGATGAACTTAGGTCCCGGCGAGTGCATCGTGCCGACGGCGCCGGCCTGCCACAACGCCTCGCGTAGAACCGCTTCGGGCGTCGACACACGGCGCCACATCTTCTCTGCTCTTCGCGCGGTCTTGGCGATGGCCTTCCTCGCATCGTTTCGCATCATGACGTCACCGTGGGACCGTGAGATGGTCGGCATACTGCGATTGCCCTGACTCCTCGTGAACTGGTCGACCCAGAGGTGCATCCGCTTCTTCGCGGGCGATCCGGGCCAGCGATATGGGTCCTGGTTCCCGATGCGCATCGGTATCCAACTACAGGTGACTCCGTAAGGGAGTACATAAGTCGCTCCCTTGAGAGCCCCCAGACACAGGATCGCATCGATCTCGTCGCTGATCGGACGCAGCCAGACGCCAGCGCGAACCTCTCGCAGATCCGGAAGACGCTCAGCGAGGGCGGTGCCGATGAACTGCCTTGCGTCAGCGGCAGGTACGAACTCGATCCGCATGACTGGACTTTAGAGCACAGCAGATCTGACCACGGTGTGCCCCAAGCCTGCTTACTGGCCCGTGCGACCGTCGATGCATTCGCGCAACAGATCAGCATGCCCGCAGTGGCGTGCGTACTCCTCGATCAGGTGGACGATGACCTCGCGCAGCTCGATCTCCTCATCGCCCAGCGAACCCAGCACGTCGAGCGAGCCGGCGGCGTCGACGAACGACTGTCCGTGCTCGACCTCGCGGTGCCATGACTCCCACGCCTCGGCGACCACGTCGTCGTCGGCGATGGCACCGTCGAAGTCGGCGTCGCGATTCTTGTCCTTGCCGTACAGGCGGGGCAGCTCGAGGTTGCGCTCCATGACCTTGCGCCACCAGGAGTACTCGACCGCGGCCAGATGCCGGACCAGTCCCAGCAGTGACATCGACGACGGCGGTACGGATCGCATGGCCAGCTGCTCGGCATCGAGGCCGTCGCACTTCATCTCGAACGTCATCCGGTAGTGCGTCAGATAGTCGAGCAGCACGGCGCGCTCGCCCCGCAGCTCGACGTCGGTGTCGCGCGGGTCGTCCTCGGGGTCGACCCACATGTCCGGATGCTTCCGATCCCCCGCGCCAGTCATCCTCTGACTCTACGCATCCCTCAGGTTCGGGAGACGACCGATCGGTGCCGGGCGACGCGGACTCGTTCGGGTCGGAGCCTACGACCGGGCCGACGGTGCGGGTCGTGCCCCGCCAGGAGAAGCCCACGGTGGTTGCGGAACTCGTGGGTTGCGGGGTCGATGATCAGGGTGCCGGCGTGCACCGCGCGGTGACATCGAGGACAGAGCCCGATGAGATTGTCCAGAGTCGTTCGTCCGCCCTTGGACCACCAGATGACGTGATGGATATCGATGATGGGTGCCCGGCATCCGGGCGCTGCGCACCGGTCGCCCTGTTGGACCTCGATCGCGGCGCGTTGGGCAGCCGAGGCGCGACGCATCATGCCGGTGACCTTCTTGGCCCGGGTGTGCTTTTCGGTTCGCTGCACGACGATCGGGGTGATCGATGCATCGCACATGATCTCGCGCGCTTGACGAATGCCGATCGGTCCGAACCCCAACAACTCGGCCGTCCCGGTGTCGGTGGTCAACACCTCGGCGTCGACGGTGACCTTCACATGCGGACGCACACCCTGGTCGCCGGGCAAGCCTGACTCCAACGTCTTGGTCAGCAGGATGTCGAGGCCGTCGACTCGACGCTGCGCCGGAGTCCTCGGATCGTCGGCGCCGGTCGGTGCCGACAGCGACTGCAGGAGGGTCTTGAACTTCGCGCCGGTCGTCGAGTTCAGGAATCCGTTCACGTGGAAGCCGTCGGGAACCGCATTGAGGTTGATGTCTTCGCGGGCCATGCCGTCGATCCACTGCTGATCCAGTGAATCGGGATAGACTGCCTCACGCAGTGCGCGCATCACCTGGCGCAGGGCAGCCGGTTCAGCCTTGGCTGCCACACCCACCAGGTCAGGCAGCACCTCGCGAACCGGCTCGACACCGACATGCTTGAGCGCATAGGTGAAGTAGCGGACATGATCCAGCGAGATCTCCCCCGCACGCGCGACCGCAGCGACCTCAGGCAGGTCTCGCAAGGTCGGACCGGCCGCGATCAGCGTGTGCGCCTCGCGCGAGTCCAGCCCCAACTCGGCGGTCAAGAACCCCTTCGGGCTCGCGTAGCCGGCGGTCTCGTGGGCGAGGGTGTCGGTCATCTCGGTGACCAGATGGGTCTTGGCTGCGGCGAGCATGTTCTCGACGCCTTGGATCAGGCGGAGTGCGTCGGTGGTGTCGGGGTGGGTGTCGAGCAGGGCTGCGGTGTGGTGCAGCTGCTGTGCGAGGTCCCCGAGGTTCATCCCCTCATTCTAGTCGAACGAGTGTTCGATGACAAGGTGTTTTTGCCTGTGAATTCAGGAGTTTCTGAACATCATCTGTGTCGGTAGTGGGTGGTAGAGGCACGCGTTGTGGTGAGGCTGCCGACGATGTCGGGCACCGGCTCTGGTCGTCCACAGCCCTGACGCGAACCAACCCCGTGGGTCACCCGAGCCTGCCAGCCTCACCGGCGCCTTCCCGCCGTCGGTCGCTGAGCGACCTCCGGCTGGCGACCGGTGGATGCGTCCCTCGCGGCTGGCGCCCGGGGGCGATCAGGGCTTGCGGCGGATGTAGAGGAGTCGCTTCTGAATCGCGACGGTCGAACCGTCCTCGGCCAGCAGGGGGACCTCGAACGTGCGCAGCACCTTCTCGCCGCCTGCCGTCGCGGCGCGCAGTTCGTCGATGACATCCGCCGGCATGTCGACGGTCGCGGTGACGGGGCCGGTGCCCGGACGGACGAAGTCGATCTCGACCGTCTTGTCCCACACCGCATAGTCGATGCCGAGCTGATTGGCCGCGAGGATCACGACGAACGGGTCGATCATCGAGAACAGCGAGCCGCCGAACGCGGTGCCGAAGTAGTTCGCGTTCTCAGGCGTCAGATCCAGCCGGATCACCGCACGGGTCCAGTCGTCGGCGATCTCGGTGACGGAGATCTTCTGCGCCGCGAACGTCGGCCAGGCGTTGATGCCCTGCCGCAGCTGATCGGGGGTCAGGTCTCGAGAAAACGTCTCACTCACCCGCCCAGCCTGACAGCCGGTCATCGGACGCCGACCGGTACCCTGTACCCACAGGCGTTCGAGCCGTCATCAGCGGCGAGTCTCCGGAAGAACAGGGAGCCCCGGCTTCCTCACTAGAACCGGACGGGTAGGCCCGTCACAGCCGTCAACGAGTGGTCGCCCAATTCCGTGTGAATGGTGCGGCAATCGAGGTGGTACCGCGGTCTCCCGGAAGTGCTACGGAGCGTCGTCCTCGTGAGAACACGAGACGCAGGAGAACCGATGACGTACCCCAAGGCCAGCACCGGCGGCGACGCGCCCACGAGCGTGCCGTCGAGCCCGAGCTTCCCCGAGATCGAGGAACGCATCCTGGCCTACTGGAAGGCCGATGACACGTTCAAGGCCAGCATCGCGAACCGCGAGGGTGCCGACGAGTTCGTGTTCTACGACGGCCCCCCGTTCGCCAACGGGCTGCCGCACTACGGCCACCTGCTGACCGGCTACGTCAAGGACGTCGTGCCGCGCTATCAGACGATGCGCGGCCACAAGGTCGACCGTCGCTTCGGCTGGGACACCCACGGCCTGCCCGCCGAGCTGGAGGCGATGCGCCTCAACGGCATCAAGACGACCGACGAGATCGTCGAGATGGGCATCGACAAGTTCAACGCGGCCTGTCGCGCCTCGGTGCTCAAGTACACCGGCGAGTGGGAGGAGTACGTCACCCGCCAGGCCCGCTGGGTCGACTTCGAGAACGACTACCGCACGCTCAATCCCGAGTACATGGAGTCGGTCATCTGGGCGTTCAAGCAGCTGTGGGACAAGGGCCTGGTCTACCAGGACTTCCGCGTCCTCCCGTACTGCTGGAACGACGAGACGCCGCTGTCGAACCACGAGCTGCGGATGGACGACGACGTCTACCAGAACCGGCAGGACCCGGCCGTCACGGTCGGGTTCGAGATCACCTCAGCTGGTGAGCTGCAGGGCGCGAAGCTGCTGATCTGGACCACGACGCCATGGACCCTGCCGTCGAACCTCGCGGTCATGGTGGGCACCGACATCGACTACGTCGCCGTGGCTCACGAGGACGATCGGCTGATCCTGGCCGAGGCGCGGCTGGGCGCCTACGCCCGCGAACTGGGCGAAAGCCCCGAGGTCGTGTGGCGCGGCAAGGGCAGCGATCTGCTCGGCCTGACCTACACGCCCGCGTTCAGCTATTTCGAGGGCCACGAGAATGCGTTCCGGGTCGTCGCCGCCGACGACGCCGTCACCACCAGCGACGGCACCGGCCTGGTGCACACCGCCGGCGCGTTCGGCGAGGTCGACAAGGAGGTCACCGACCGCGAGGGCATCGTCGCGGTCATGCCGGTCGGCAAGGACGGCCGGTTCACGGCTCCCGTCACCGACTACGAGGGTCTGCAGGTCTTCGACGCCAACGCCGAGATCATCGACGACCTCAAGAACCGCACCGGTTCGGTCACGCCCGGCACGCTGCTGCTGCGCCGTGAGACCTACGACCACTCCTACCCGCACTGCTGGCGCTGCCGCGAGCCCCTCATCTACAAGGGCGTCGAGTCGTGGTTCGTCAAGGTCACCGCGATCAAGGAGCGGATGCTCGAGCTGAATCAGCAGATCGACTGGGTTCCGTCGAACATCAAGGACGGCCAGTTCGGCAAGTGGCTGGAGAACGCCCGCGACTGGTCCATCACCCGCAACCGGTTCTGGGGCTCCCCCGTGCCGGTGTGGATGAGCGACGATCCCGCCTACCCGCGCATCGACGTGTACGGCTCGTTCGAGCAGATCGAGGCCGACTTCGGCCGCCTGCCGCTGAACGCCGACGGTCAGCCGGACCTGCACCGTCCGTACGTCGACGACCTCGTCCGACCGAATCCGGACGATCCCACCGGCACCTCGATGATGCGCCGCGTCCCCGACGTGCTCGACGTGTGGTTCGACTCCGGCTCGATGTCGTTCGCGCAGGTGCACTATCCGTTCGAGAACGCCGAGTGGTTCGAGAGCCACTTCCCGGCCGACTTCATCGTCGAATACATCGGGCAGACACGTGGCTGGTTCTACACGCTGCACATCCTGGCGACCGCACTGTTCGACCGGCCCGCGTTCTCGTCGTGCATCAGTCACGGCATCGTGCTGGGCTCGGACGGCAACAAGATGAGCAAGTCGCTGCGCAACTACCCCGACGTGTCGGAGGTGTTCGATCGCGACGGCGCCGACGCGATGCGCTGGTTCCTGATGGCGTCGCCGATCCTGCGCGGCGGCAACCTGATCGTCACCGAGCAGGGCATCCGCGACTGCGTGCGCCAGGTGATGATCCCGCTGTGGAACAGCTGGTACTTCTTCAGCCTGTACGCGAACCTGGTCGACGGCCTCGACGCTCGCACCGTCTCGGACGCGAGCGATCCGCTGGACCGCTACATCCTGGCCAAGCTCGGCCAGTGGGTGCAGGAGATGACCGAGCACCTCGACGCCAACGCGATCGCCGACGCGTGTGAGTCCACGCGCGAGTTCCTCGACGTGCTGACCAACTGGTACATCCGGCGCTCGCGCGACCGTTTCTGGCTCAGCCAGTCGTACGACTCACTCGATGACGTCCGCGCGCCGTTCGACACGCTCTATACGGTGCTGGAGACGGTCACCCGGGTGGCTGCTCCCCTGCTGCCGCTGACGACCGAGGAGATCTGGCGCGGCCTGACCGGCGGGCGTTCGGTGCACCTGACCGACTGGCCCGAGGCCGACGACTACGTGTCCGATGATGCGCTGGTCGCCGCGATGGACGCGGTCCGCGACATCTGCTCGGCCGGCTCGTCGATCCGCAAGGCTCAGGGCCTGCGGGTGCGGCTGCCCCTGGCGACGCTCGACGTCGCAGTCGAGGATCCGGGTGCACTGCAGCCGTTCGCCGACGTCGTCGCGGGCGAGCTGAACGTCAAGCAGGTCAGGTTCATCGACCTGGCCTCCGACGAGGCCCAGGCCTTCGGGCTCTCGCAGAAGCTGACCGTGCACGCTCGCGTCGCCGGGCCCCGGTTGGGCAAGGACGTGCAGACCGCGATCAAGGGATCGAAGACCGGCGACTGGACCGTCGCGGCCGACGGCACCGTCACCTCCGGGGGTCTGGAATTGGTCGACGGCGAGTTCACGCTGGAACAGATCGCCGAGGCGGGCGAGGGCAGCGAGCTGGCGTTGCTGCCGTCCGGCGGATTCGTGGCGCTCAGCACCGAGGTCACCCCCGAACTGGCCGCCGAGGGCCTGGCCCGCGACCTGGTGCGCGGCGTGCAGCAGGCCCGCCGCGATGCGGGCCTGGAGGTCTCCGATCGCATCACGCTGTCGATCGGCGGCGACGATACGGTGCTCGACGCCGCACGGGCCCACGCCGATCTGATCGGCTCGGAGACCCTCGCGACCGTGACGGTGGGCGATATCGCCGACGGCTCGTCGGTCGAGATCGCCGACGGCCATCGCGCCGTCGTCAGCCTGCAGAAGGCCTGACCCCCGGTCAGGGAGACCGCAGGTCAGGTCACGCGCAGGTCGACGTGCTCGGCGTAGGCGGTGCCGCGGACCGGCCGGGCCTCGACCGTGCCCTCGAAGTCATAGCTGCCGACGAATCCGGCGCCGAGCCCGTACTGCCAGTCGCCGTGGCAGCGTCCGGCCAGACGGACCACCTCGCGCCCTGCGTCGTCGCGGACCAGCCATTCCAGGCGCGCGGGGAGCGACATGGTGCGGCCGTCGGGGGTGGGGCGCGGCAGCGGTTCGTGCTCGGTGACCGTCAAGGTCACGTCGCCGTACTCCTCGCTCGGCCGGCCCGGCCCTCGGAGGAAGGCCGACCGGATCACCGGGACGCCGGCGACGCTGCGCACATCGCTGAGCAGCAGTTGCGTGCGGTCGTCGACGTTCAGCACGTGATAGGCGAAGAACCGGGTCGGCGGCGCGAGATTCCCGAGCGCGCCAGGCGTCCGCACGGCGATGCCGTGGGCGTACTCGAACGTGCACAGGCCGCCGACGGTCGTCGCGCCGACGTTGCCGGTGTACTCGCACAGCACGCTCCAGTGCTGATACGCCCCGCCGATCACGTCGACGAAATGGGTCACGACGTCGGTCGCGTGCAGGGTGAGGTCGACCTCGACGTCCGGGTGATGGCGCCGTACCCTCAGTGTCGGCAGCGCGCCCTCGATCGCGACGTCCTCGCCCAGTCGCACGACGCTGCCGTCGGGAGCCAGCTCGCAGTCACGCGCCATCGAATAGGCGTGGAAGGCCGATCCGTCGCGCATCGCCGCGGTCGCGGACACGACCGTGGCCGTGTCGCGCCGTGTGGTCGTGACGACCTGGTCGTTGGCGAAGATCGCCACACCGGGTGAGCCGAGGATCGCCATGACACCGAAGGTGCGATGCGGTTCGGGCAGGCCGGGCACCATGACGCCGTAGTGGACCCACGACCAGCGGCCGCCCGAGGGCGGTCGGATCGAGGTCGCCGGGTCGAACCGGGCTCCCTCGAGTCGCCGATGTCGGTCGGCCAGGCGCAGGGCCGCGCCCACGGCCCGGTCGATCGCTCGCGTCACGCGTGCACCCTACTCAGGGGCCGCCGACTCCCAGTTGCGGGCGCCGATCGTGAGCATCTTCAGCTGGGTCGCGGTGACGTGCGCGACCTCCCGCTCGATCTCGGGAGTGGCCGGAGCATGGACCAACCGCTCAGCCGCGGCCACCATGGCCGCGACGATCAGGCCGGCCGAGATGCGCAGATCCTCGGTCGACCACTTCACGGCGCCGGGCATGCGGGCGAAGTCGGTCGCGATCTCGGCCTCGAACAGATCCAGGTGGTGGCGGATCGCCTCGCGGACCCCTGGCATGCCGCCCACCCGTTCACGGGTGATGAACGCGAACTGCTCCCGGTCGGCGCGCACCCGCTCGATCAGCACGCCGATGGATCCGTCGATGACGCGGCCGGTGGACGTCGCCGCGGCCCTGACGTCGCGCAGGGTGCGGCGTAGGGATCCGAACGAGTCGTCGACCAAGGCCAGTCCGAGGTCCTCGGCCGACAGGAAGTGGCGGTAGAACGCCGTCGGCGCGATGCCCACCTCGCGGGCCACGTGCCGCAACGAGAGTGCCGACAAGGAACTCTCCTCGGTCAGCCGCAGCGCGGCATCGAGGATCGCCCGGCGCGTGGCCTCCTTGCGCTCGGTGCGTGTCGGCTGCTGCTGGGCCGTGCCGTCCGGCGGGGTCATATCGGCACTCTATCGATTTCTGTGTACACCTGACCACTGTTGACCTGCGGCGATACCCGACGTGTCGGCACTCACATGGCTTGATTCTTGACCATCGCGCACATCGCCTCACACAGTTAGTGGACAGCTGTCCACTAACTTTTCCAAGGAGCCGCCATGACGATCACCCAGCGCGTGCTGTCGTCCCGCCTGGTCGCGGCGCTCGCCTCTCCGCACAGCGTCGACCGCTATCTGGAGCAGATCAACCCCATGTGGGCCGCCACCGAGGTTCGGGCGCGCGTCGTCGACATCGTGCGCGAGACCACCGGCGAGCACCCCGTCGCGACCCTGACCCTGCAACCCACCGGCACTTGGCGCGGCCACCGTTCCGGCCAGTTCGTTCAGGTCGGCGTCGACCTCGAGGACGGCCGACGGACGACCCGCTGCTTCTCGATCTCGTCCGCCGCCTCCCTGCCGGGCGAACGCTTCACCCTCACCATCCGCTCGCACGCCGAAGGCGTGGTCTCCAGATATCTGGTGAACGAGGCCGAGCCTGGCCTGATCCTGCATCTGAGCCAGGCCGAGGGTGACTTCACGGTGCACGAGAGCGCGGCCACGCCGACCAACAACCATCTGTTGATGATCTCCGGTGGCTCCGGCATCACCCCGGTCATGTCGCACATCCGCACACTGCTGCGCGACGGCTACGACGGGCACGCCAACCGCAAGGTCACGTTCCTGCACTACGCCCGATCGCCAGAGGACCAGATCTTCGCCGACGAGCTCGCCGAGATCGCCACCGCCGACAACGGCGTGACGGTGCAGCTGCGCTACGGGACCCACCGCTTCGATCCCGACGAGCTGCGGCGCCTCGTCGGCGACTTCCGCGATATCGACACCTGGGCCTGTGGACCTGCGGGACTGATCGAGCTGATCCAGGACGCCTACGCCGGCTCGCCGCGCCTGCGCGTCGAGTTCTTCAAGCCGCCCGCGTTCGCCACCGACGACGATGCCGAAGGCACCGTCCTCTTCGCCCGCAGCGGCAAGACCGCGACCAACTCCGGCACCAACCTGCTGGAGCAGGCCGAGGCCACCGGACTGACCCCGGAGTTCGGCTGCCGCATGGGCATCTGTTTCTCCTGCACCTCGCGCAAGACCGAGGGCACCGTCCGCAATGTCCTGACCGGCGAGACCTCCTCGCTGCCCGACGAGGACATCCGCATCTGCGTATCGGCTCCCGTCGGCTCCTGCTCCATCGACCTCTGACCATCGACCACGAAGGATTCGCCATGACCACGATCCCGTTCGTCTCACCCAAGAAGCGCAGCAGCACGAGCCGCGCCTCCGATCCCAAGATCCCGAATCTGACTCCCGAGCAGCTCGAGGCGTTCGGCGACGAGATGGACGCCCTGCGTCAGCGCATCGTCGCAGACCTCGGCGAGGAGGACGCCGCCTACATCCGTGGCATCGTCAAGCGGCAGCAGCAGTTCGAGGTCGCCGGCCGGGTGATGTTCTATCTGCCGCCGGCCTGGCCGCTGGCCGTCGCGGCGCTCAGCGTCAGCAAGATCCTCGAGAACATGGAGATCGGCCACAACGTGATGCACGGCCAGTACGACTGGCTGGGCGATCCGAAGCTGAACTCGCGCATCTACGACTGGGACAACGTGTGCCCCGGTGAGCAGTGGAAGTACAGCCACAACTACATCCACCACACGTTCACCAACGTGCTGGGCAAGGACCGCGACATCGGCTACGGGATCCTGCGGATGGACGAGGACCAGAAGTGGCACCCGTACTACCTGGGCAACCCCCTGTACGCCTTCTTGCTCATGGCGTTCTTCGAATGGGGCGTCGCGATGCACGATCTCGAGGTCGAGAACATCGTCAAGGGCCGGCGCAAGCTGGGGGAGAACGCCCAGCTGCACGCCGCGATCATGAAGAAGGTCAAGCGCCAGGCGCTCAAGGACTACCTGATCTTCCCCGCGTTGACCGGCCCGCTGTTCCCTCTGACCTTCGCGGGCAATGCGGTCGCGAACCTGGTGCGCAATGTGTGGGCGTTCAACATCATCTTCTGCGGTCACTTCCCCGCGGGCGTCGCGACGTTCACCGAAGAAGAGTGCGAGGACGAGTCACGCGGGCACTGGTACTACCGCCAGCTGCTGGGCTCGGCGAACATCACGGGCGGCAAGCTGTTCCACATCATGTCGGGCAATCTGTCGCACCAGATCGAGCACCATCTGTTCCCCGACATCCCGGCACGTCGCTACCCCGAGATCGCCGTCGAGGTCCGTGAGATCTGTGAGCGCTACGGCATCACGTACAACACGGGCCGGTTGAGTAGACAGCTGTACACCGTGGCGAGGAAGATCGTGCGCCTGTCGGTGCCGACCCCGAAGCCGAAGCCCGGGCAGGAAGAGCCGGGCGCCGGTCAAGCGGTCCCCGAGGCCGCCTGACCGACGCCGAAGTTCACCGGGCGATCGTTCCGGCTCCGCGCCTCATCCGCCGGTGACCGAAGCGCCCCGCCGTCCAGAGCTGGGTGCCCAGCACGACAGCTGCCAGAGCAGCCAGCAAGGCCGTCCACGTGACGCTCGATCCGGTCGACGGCAGCGAATCGGCGCCGTCGGTCTGGCTGGAGGCGGCACCTCCTGCGGAGACCGCGTCGGCATGGCCGGCCGGTGAGGCGTTCGAGCCCGAACTCGTGCCGCCGCTGCCTGACGAAGGGGTCGACGTGGACTTCTGCTTCGGCAGCGCGGCGTAGACGACCTCGCCGGGCAGCACCGGATTGTCGATCGCCTGGTACGTGCGGCACGGCTGATTGCGCAGGCTCGGGCACGGCGGGTAGTCCGTCGGGATCGACTGGTCCGGAATCACCGGCAGGACGAGCCGCGACATCGGATTGTCCTGCTTCTTCTCCCCCACCGGGCCCGTCGCGATCGCGACCTGGCTGGGCTTGCCGGGCTCGGTGGAGTCGAACGCCCAGATGGGCTGGTCGCCATGAGGAGCCGAGATCGTGACGCGGATCCTCGAGCCGGCCCGGTAGGCGTGCCCCTGGTAGTACAGCGGGACCGCCACGGGCGTGAACGTGTCCTTCGGCATGGTGTGCACGTCCGCGGCCCGCAGGCTCAGGATCGGCTCCAGCTCGGTGCTCGCCTGCTTCATGTGGCTGCTGTCCGTGTGGTCCAGCACCCGGTTGCTGGCCCGCACGTAACCACTCTGGACGTACGTCTCGGTGCCGTCGGGCCGCACCTCGGTGATGGTGGCCATGAGGTCGACGTCGGGTGTGGACGAGCGCAGGTTGAGATAGGCCGCTCCGGTGCCCACCACCGTGGTGTCGGTGGTCAGCGGATCGGTGACGAACGAGACGGCGGTGTTCTTCGTCGCGCCGGTGCCCGAGTCGGGGTGCTGGACCCAGTTCCAGCTCCACTGCGAGGCATTGCCCCACAGTCCACCGGCGCCGGTGTTGCCCGTGAAGTTGGTCGCCGGCGTCGCCTTCGCGTCGGACGTGTAGCCGGTGACGGAGGTCTGGCCCGGCTTGCTCGGCGACAACGCCCCGTTCTTACCCATGTACCAGGTGGTGGCCTGCTGCTCCGGGACCGGCATCGCACTGTAGGTGTGCTCGTAGGCCGCGACCGGATTGCCGGGGGTCTGGTCGCCGGCGCCGTTGTCGAACCGCACCGTCACCCGTGGCAGTGCCTCGAAGGCCTTCAGCGCGGCGTCGTAGGTGAGCTTGCCTTGGATCGGGTCGCTCGGCAATGTCACCGTGTCGCCCTGCGGCAGGCCGAACGCCTGCTGCATGATCAACGGCGCGGTGCCCTTGAGCAGGATCGACTTGAGGTTCGGCGCCTCGTCGGCGACGTACAACTGGAAGAAGTCGAACATCCTGTTCAGCGTCGCCGGGTCCAGCGAGTCGGTGTGCACGCCGTTGGTGAACGTGAACCACTTCTTGTCGGTGCCGGTCATGTGCCGGGCCAGCACCGGGCAGTAGCCGCCGGTCTGCTCGTCCTCCCACTGACAGGCCATGAAGACGGGGGTCTTGATCTTGTGCACGAACGTCACAGGATCGAGCGGGTCGGCCGTGGCCGGCACGTAGTGCTGGTTCGCCTTGATCTTGGCCAGCAGGTCGAGGGCCTGACCGTGCATCGCCTGATTGGCCGCACACGTGGTGTCGCCCGCCTGGATCTGCTCCCAGGCGTACGGCTGGCCTGTCGTCGCGCTGGCCGGCTTGGAGTCGGCCACCCGGTCCAGTGCCCAGTTGAGGGCGAATCCGGTGTTCAGGTACCCGCCGGGGAACAGGGTGGTGGGCACCGACGCGATCGTCGACAATGGGGCGATCGCCGCCAGGCTCGGCGGGTTGTACTGCGCCGCGAAGAGCTGGCTGATGCCGCCGTAGGAGATGCCCATCATGCCGACCTTGTGGCCCTTGACCCACGGCTGGCGGGCGACCGTCTCGATCACGTCATAGGCGTCGAGGTTCTGCATCGTCTCGAAGAAGTCGAAGGCGCCGCCCGAGCAACCCGTGCCGCGCATGCTGACGTCGACCACCGCGAAGCCCATCAGATTCGCGATCACGGCGATGCCGCTCTCCGGGCCCTTCGGGGTCGCGGTGGCATAGCCGGAGTACTCGATCAGCGTCGGATACGGCGGCAGGTACGGCAGGCCCAGATTGGGCAGGATGTTCTCCAACTCCGAGGGCACGCCGATGCCCAAGGTGGCCGGGTGTGTCGGCAGGTGCACGGTGTACGCCAATTGCGTACCGTCGCGGGTGGTCAGATAGCCGTAGCCGTCGGGTTTGATGGTCTGGTCGTAGACGCTGTCGTCCCAGGGTTCGGCGGCGTCGTCGTGCACCGTGACGGGTGCGCTCTCCACCTGGCCGGGCAGCCGCAGGCGGTAGCCCGGTCCGGCGGCCACCTCGCGGAAGAGTACGCCGCCCTGGGCGTCGACCTTCTTGGACTGCACCGTCGTACCGGCCTGGTCGAGCAGGGCGACCGTGGCGTCCGGTGGCAGGTCGGTGGCCCAGACCTGGTTGACGCTGCCGTGCGCCACCGGCGAGTCGGCGGCGGTCGCGGGCGATCCGACGGTGGTCGCGGCCAGTCCGGCGAAGGCCATGGCGAGAGTGCAGAGCAGGGCGATCCGACGACGCCGAGTCCGCCTCATGGGGAGGTTCCGGGCGGGGCCGGACATGAGTTCGGTATCCAACACAACCCTCAGTAGGCAGTCTCGCGATGCAACCTGTCAAGGGTGATCGGGCAGAAAGTTACGGACGAGTAGGTCCGGACCGACGGGCCGCTGTCCGCGTCGCCTGGCACCATCGGGGCATGGCGATCCGCGATGTCCAGGTCACGTTCGACTGCGCCGACCCCGACGCCCTGGCCCGGTTCTGGGCCGCGGTGCTCGGTTATCAGGTCCAGCCTCCGCCTCCCGGATTCGACACCTGGGAAGCCGCTCTCGCGGCTTTCGGGGTGCCGGAGTCGGAATGGAACAGCCGTTCGGCCGCGATCCCGGCCGACGGCGAGAACGGCCCCCGGCTGTTCTTCCAGCGCGTACCGGAGCCGAAGACCGTCAAGAACCGGGTCCATCTCGACGTCCGGGCCGCGCCCGGGCTGACCGGCGACGAGCGCATGGCAGCCCTCGACGCCGAGGCGACCCGTCTCGAGGCCGCCGGAGCGACCCGCGCCTACCGGGTCGAGCCCGACGGGCGGATGGAGGCCGGCTTCATCACGATGCACGACCCCGAGGGCAACGAGTTCTGCCTGGACTGATCCGGTCCGGCCCAGGGGTCCATCGGGCAGACTGGACAGGTGAGCCTACGCATCCGTCCCCTGCATCGCGACGACGGCGACCAGGCGCTCAAGCTCTGGGCCGAGGCGTTCGGCGAGGAGGAACCGTCCACGGGCTCTGCACCCGTCCATCCGATCGACCGGCCCGGACGGCGCACGGTGGTCGCCGACGACGGCGGAATGCTGGCGGGAGCGGTCGTCGAGCGGGACTTCCACAGCTGGTTCGGCGGAGCCGAGGTCTCGACCTCCGGCATCGCCGGGGTCACGGTGGCGGTCGAACGGCGTGGCTCCGGGCTCCTCGCTCCACTGTTCGAGGCATCGCTGGCCGGTGCACGCGACCGTGGGGCGCTCGTCAGCACCATGTATCCCACTGCTGCGGGCATCTACCGTCGGCTCGGATACGAGATCGTCGGCGCGCTCGAGGACATCGAAGTCCCCACGGCCGCCCTGGCAGTGCCCGGAGACACGGTCCCGGTACGCCGGGCAGCCGCTCGCGATCTGCCCGCGATCCGCGACGTCTACGCACGCTGGGCCCGCCATCAGCACGGGCCCCTGACCCGCACCGGGCCCTCGTTCCCCGCGACCGATGCCGAGGTCATCGGTGAGTTCTCGGGCATCACGGTCGCCGAGTCCGTGCCCGGGCGGATCACCGGATACGCCTCGTGGAAGCGCGGTGAGGGCTACGGCGCCGACGCGCGCATCCGGGTCGCGGATCTGTTCGCCGACGATCTGGCGAGCCTGGTCTCGCTGCTCAGAGCCCTGTCGGGCCATGCTTCGGTGGCGCCGCGCACCGTCATCCGGTCCTCGGGCACGGAACCGTGGCGCCTGCTGCTGCGTTCCAACGCCGGCACCGTCGTGCACCGCGATCCGTACGGGCTGGCGATCCTCGACGTCCGCGCGTTCGCCGCGATCGGCTATCCCGGTGCGGTCGAGGCGGAGCTGCCGTTCCGGTGGCGCGACTCAGGCTACGTGTTGACGGTCTCCGGCGGCCGTGGCGATATCGCGAGCGCCGAGGTCGCCGACGACGCCCGCACCTTCACCGACTCGGGGATCGCCCTGGCCTTCGCCGGCTCGCAAGGCGCCGCGGCCCAGCGCGTGCTGGGCCAGCTGACCGGATCGGCCGCCCAGGACTCGATCTGGGACACGCTGATCACCCGCCCCCTGCACATCCGCGACTACTTCTGAGCCGCCGGCGGTGGCCCGTCCGATCCGAGACTCACTGGAAGTCCCGGCTGCGATGCGCGGCGATCGCCGAGGCGGCCGCCGGATAGACCGATTCGATGCGGTCGAGCCGGTCGGCGATCAGGTTGATCGTTCCGCTGTTCTTCTCCACGATGCCCCGGATGATCATGCCGGCGGCATTGCGGGCGACACGGCGGTAGCGCTGCCACAGGCCGCCTGAGCAGACCACGTTGAGCATGCCGGTCTCGTCCTCGAGGTTGAGGAACGTGATGCCCGAGGCCGTGCCCGGTCGCTGCCGGTGCGTGACCAGACCGCCGACCCGGACCCGCCGACCGTGCTCCACTGCGGCCAATGACTCCACCGACATCACGCCGTCGGCCCTGAGCAGTTCGCGCACGTGGTGGATCGGGTGGACGTCGGGCGAGATCCGGGTAGCCCACAGGTCCGCGACCGTCAGTTCCACGGCGCTCATGCCCGGCAGGGTCGGCGGCGGGGCGGTCACCGCCGTGCCCTCGAGCTGATCGTCACGCTCGACGTAGCCGGCATTCCACAACGCCTGACGACGTGTCAGCCCGAAACCGTCGAACGCACCCGCTGTGGCCAGAGCCTCCATCTGCGTCGTCGTCAGCCCGGCCCGACGCGACACCTCGGCCATGTCGGTGAACGGCCGGTCGCCCCTCGCCTCGACGATCCGGCGCGCCACCTCGACCCCGATGCCCTGCACCGAGTCGAATCCGAGCCGTACCGCGAACCGGCCGTCGCGACGATGCTCGGGCGTGGGATCGGGCGTTCCCGGAACGAACTCGCCCGGCTCAGGCTGATCGACCGCCAGACAGGTGTCCAGGCCCGTGGCCCCTGGCCGTTGTCCGGGCAGCAGTTCCAGATCGGCCTGGGCCCGCGACCGCAGGATGTCGGGACGCAGCACCGTCACGCCGTGCCTGCGAGCGTCGCCCACCAATGACTGGGGCGAGTAGAAGCCCATCGGCTGATTGCGCAGCAGGCCGGCCAGGAAGGCGCCGGGATAGTGCAGTTTGAGCCAGCTGCTGGCGTACACCAGCTTGGCGAAACTGAGGGCGTGACTCTCGGCGAACCCGAAGTTCGCGAACGACTGGATCTTGACGTAGATCGCCTCGGCCTCGGCGTCGTCGAGACCGTGCTCTCTCATCCCGTCGAAGAGCTTCTGCCGGAGCGTGTCGATGCGTTCGACACCTCGTTTGGATCCCATCGCACGGCGCAGCAGATCGGCCTCGTCGTCGGTGCAGCCGCCGATCTCGACGGCCATCTGCATCAGCTGCTCCTGGAACAGCGGCACCCCCAGAGTGCGTTTCAGCACCGGCTCCAGCACCGGATGCGGATAGGTGACGGGGTCGAGCCCGGTGGCGCGACGGATGTACGGATGCACCGCGCCGCCCTGGATCGGGCCGGGCCGGATCAGGGCGATCTCGATCGCCAGGTCGTAGAAGCGGCGTGGCTTGAGCCGTGGCAGGGTGCCGATCTGGGCGCGGCTCTCGACCTGGAACACCCCGATCGCGTCGGCCCGGCAGAGCATGTCGTAGACCGCCGGCTCCTCCGCGGGCACCGTGTGCAGCTCCCACCGCTCCCCCGTGTGCTCGGCGACGATGCGGAACGTGTGGTCGAGCGCACCGAGCATGCCCAACCCGAGCAGATCGAACTTGACCAGGCCCATGTGCTCGCAGGCGTCCTTGTCCCACTGCAGGACCGTGCGGTCGTCCATGCGGGCCCGTTCGATGGGCACGACCTCGCCGATGGGCCGCTCGGTCAGGATCATGCCGCCCGAATGGATGCCCAGATGACGCGGTCTGCCTCGTAGCTGGTCGGCCAGCTCGACCACGGGAGCGGGGATGTCCAGCGTGGCGAGATCGGTGGTGTGCCAACCGTCGATCTGCTTGCTCCAGGCGTCCTGCTGGCCGACCGAGTAGCCGAGCGCCCGGGCAGCGTCGCGGATCGCCGATCGCGGCCGGTAGCTGATGACATTGGCGACCTGGGCCGCGTTGCGGCGGCCGTAGGTGTCGTAGACCCACTGGATGACCTCCTCGCGACGATCGGAGTCGAAGTCGACGTCGATATCGGGCTCCTCCTCGCGCGTCGCGGCCAGGAATCGCGCGAACGGCAGGTTGTAGTAGATCGAGTCGATCGCGGTGATCTCCAAGGCGTAGCAGAGCGCCGAGTTGGCCGACGATCCTCGGCCCTGGCACAGGATGCCCCGGCGCCGCGCCTCTTGCACGATGCTGTGGACGATCAGGAAATAGCCCTCGAAACCCTTCTGCTCGATGACCGCGAGCTCGGCGTCTATACGATCCTTGGCCTCCTTGCGTTGGTTGGGATAGCGCTTCTTGATACCCCGGTAGGCAAGTTCGCGCAGCCAGCTCATCTCGGTGTGGTCGTCCGGGCTGAGACGCGGCAGCCGCGGCGTCGCTGCCCGCAGACTGAATGCGGTCATCTCCGCGATCTCGACGCTGCGCTCGACCGCCCCCGGATAGCGGGCGAACCGCTCCTGCATCTCGGCGCCGGACCGCAGATGGGCCGCTCCGGTGGCCGGCAACCAGCCATCGATCTCGGCCAGACTGCGCCGCGCCCTGATCGCGGCCATCGCGGCGGCCAACCGATGGTCCGCCGGACGGGCGTGATGCACGTTGTTGGTCGCCACGACCGGCAGGCCGTGATCGGCGGCGAGCCCGGCGAGCAGGTCATTGGTGGCGCTGTCGGCGGGCAGCCCGTGATCGGTCAGCTCGACCACGACCGAGTCGAGCCCGAACCGGGCCGTCAGCTCGTCGAGCGCCCGGGCGGCTGCGCGGGGACCGCCCGTGGCGAGCGCCTGACGCACCGTGCCCTTGCGGCAGCCGGTCAGCACGATCCAGTGACCGCGCCCGCGTTCGGCCAGTTCGTCGAGGTCGTAGGCCGGTTTGCCCTTCTCGTCGCCTCGTAGGTTCGCCTCGGTGATCGCGCCGGCCAGCCGGTGATAGCCCTCGACTCCGCGGGCCAGCACCAGCAGATGGCTGCCCTCGGGGTCGGGGATCCCGTTCTGAGGCCCCGACAGGCCTAACGACAGTTCAGTGCCGTAGATCGTGAGCAGCTCACGCCCCTCCTGCGCATGTGCCTGCCCGGCCTCGGAGAACGCGGGAGCGCCCGCGAAGCCGTCGTGATCGGTGATCGCCAGACCGGTCAGGCCCAGCGAGATCGCCTCGGTGACCAGATCCTCGGGATCGCTGGCGCCGTCGAGGAACGAATAACTGCTGTGAGCATGCAGTTCGGCGTACGGCACGACCGGCTCCTCCGGTACGCGGACCCGCGGAGCCTGGAACGCCGGTTTCTTGCGCGTGCTGGCCGATCCGTCATGGCCGTCGGGATCGGGGCGTCCCGACAGCTTGCGTTCCAGCTCCCGCCACGGCATGGCCGGGTTCTGCCACCCCATCAGTGGCCATCCCGCTCGGCTCGGCACCGCTCGCCGGCGACGAACGGGTAGGCGCTGGTGGGTGGCTGTGCCCGCGCAAGCCGGCAGCCCACCAGCGCCTTCCCGCCGCTGCTCGCAGAGCTCGCAGCGGTTGGCGATCGGGATGGGATCTCAGTCATAGCGGGCCTCGGTGTGCCAGCGACCGCCCTCGACGATCATCAGCCAGGCACTGCCGTCGATGCCGACGACCTGGAAGCGGGCGATCCTACGGGCCGAGGCGACATCCCACCACCGCTCGTCGACCGGCCAGGGACCGGCCCAGGACGCGATGGGCAGCCAGGGCGAGTCGGGGACCGGGCGGAATCGGTCGGGTGAGCCCGTGATCGCGCCACGGTCCGTGATGCCGACCGGCATGCCTTCGGCGCCGACGACCCATGCCTCCTGCGGCCGTTCGAAGACCGTGGCCGGCGCAGGCGGCGGCACCGCACCGGGCCACGGCTGAGCGTTCTCGCGCGATGGGATCGGCTTGTCTCCCCAGGGCACCAGCAGCTGTCGGTCACGAGGTCCTCGTCCTCCCTGGACCTGTACCTGGACGACACCCTCGTGGCCCACGAGGCCCTGCACACGGGCCACGCCGCGCTCGACCCGCTCGTCGACGCCGCTACCCCACAGGCTCTCGGCGTGATCGCCGATCGGCTCGATCACCTCGGGCACGAACCGCACCGCGTCGACCGGGGCGCCGATCGTGGCCGCCTGCAACTGCCAGCGCACCCGGTCGAGCAGATCCGATGCCGCGAACCATCGTGGATGCATCCACCGACGCAGTGCGACCGTCTGGCCGTCGGCGTCGACCTCGATCCGCACGGCGGTGCACACCACGCCTCGGTCGGCCAGATCGGCGACCATCCGGTCGGCCGTGGTGCGCAGGCTGAACGCGATCTGATCGATCCGGTCCAGTGGTGGTTCCAGGATCAGGGTCGCGGCGAGCTCGGGCGGGACTCGGCGCCGGCTGACCGGCTGCGTGCCGGCCCCGCGGGCCAGTCGGTGCAACAGCGCTCCGTGCGTCCCGAATCGGGTGTGGACATCGGCCGCGGACAGCTCGGCGAAGGCGCCCAGCGTGCGCAGGCCCATCCGGCGCAGCAGGCTGACCAGTTCCGGATCGCCGTCTTGCCCGGTGTCGAGCACGTCGACCGGCAGTTCTCGCAGGAACGCGGGCGATCCTCCCGGCGGCACCACCAGGCTGTCCTGCGCCGATGCCTGCCGGGCCGCCTGCTGGGCCGTGAACAGGTCGTCGGCGACGCCCAGGCGCACGTCCCAGACTCCGAGGCGCACGAGGTGCTCGGCCAGCACGGCCCCGGCCTCGATCTCGCCGCCGTAGAACCGGCTGGGAACGTGCAGCGCGCACAGTCCCGGCCGGAGCGGGGCCACTCCGGGGGCGATCTGCTCGATGGCAGCCAGCACCTCCTCGAACGCCCGGGCATCGGCATCGGGGCGGTGATCGCGCAGCACCAGTTCGGGGCAGCGCGACTGGGCGTCGCGGCGGCGCATGCCCCGCCGCACTCCTTCGACCCGCGCCGCCTGCGAGCAGGCCAGCACCTGGCCACCCGCCAGCACGGCGACGGGCACCCCGGCCGGCGTGCCCTCGCTGCCGGCGACGATGGGCCAGTCGGGTGCCCAGAGCACCAGGATCCGGCCCACTAGCCGACGCTCCGGAGATGACGCGCCACCTTGGCCTGCTGTTCGGCGGCGGGCCGGATCTGCTGATCGAGATCGGGGAACCAGAGACGGCGAGAGCGGGCCGGGGCGGTGCCTCGTCGCACCTGGACCGTGACGCGGCGGGCCCGCAGGTGCCCGTGGCCTTGGCCCAGTCCGATCCACTCGGTCTCGGTGAGCCGCAAGCGGGCATCGGCACGTGGCCAGTCGCCCAACGCCAGCAGCACGGCACCCCGATCGCGCAGACGAGCGGCCAGACGGCTCGCGTCGCGCTCGCCCACGCCGCGTGCCGGCGGCGCGACGGCGACGACCCCGAGCACATCGGTCAGCGCCGCCGTGACCTCGAGCCAGGAGGCCTTCGGATCGGGGACGAGGACGCAGCGGTCGAGGCGCACGCCCGTGGCGGCGAGTGCCTCGAGCCCCAGCCTCGCTGTGCCCACGACCCCGCACCAGGTGCCCTCGGCCGACGGGCCTGCCAGCAGTAGCCCCAGCAGGCTCGCCGCATCGGTCGCGTACGTCCCACCCGTCTGCAGTTGGAGCAGCCCGCTCAGTGCCGGGTGCGTGGCGACCGGCTGAGCCCCGGGGCGACCCTCCAGCTGCCGCACCCGTTCCCGCAGATCGTCGAGGGTCGGAGAGGGTGGCGCCACACTCTATAGTCGAACACCTGTTCGAACTGGTCAAGTCGTGACTCCCGCCGCCGCAGGTTTCACCACCTAGCGCGTGAAACCCGGGACTGCCGAGGCCGGGGCGATCAGGCGTTGGCGAGCGGGATGGAGCCGCCGGGAATCGCGTCGAGCAGCTTGCGCGTGTAGGCCTCGCGGGGGTTGTCGAACACCTCGGTGACGGATGCCTGCTCCACGACCTTGCCGTCCTGCATCACCAGCACGTTGTCGGCGATCTGCCGCACGACCGCCAGGTCGTGCGTGATGAACAGATAGCTCAGACCCAACTCGGCCTGCAGGTCGTTGAGCAGCTCCAGGATCTGCGCCTGCACCAGAACGTCGAGCGCCGAGACCGCCTCATCGCAGATGACCACCTCGGGATCGAGCGCCAGGGCCCGTGCGATCGCCACACGCTGGCGCTGACCACCCGACAACTCACCGGGATACCGGCTCATGACCGTGGTCGGCAGCGAGACCTTGTCGAGCAGATCGCGCACCTTGGTCTCACGCTGCTTCTTGGTGCCCACATCGTGCGTGCGCAGAGGCTCCTCGATCGACTGGTAGATCGAGTACAGCGGATCCAGCGACGCATACGGGTTCTGGAACACCGGCTGCATCTGCCGGCGGAACCTCAACCGCTGCGCCTTGCCGCTGAGCTGACGGATGTCGACCCCGTCGAACAGCACGCGACCCGACGTGACGGGCAACAGATCGAGCACCATGCGGGCCACCGTGGACTTGCCCGAACCGGACTCCCCCACGATCGCCGTCGTGGTGCCCCGCCTGAGCCGGAACGACACGTCGTCGACCGCGGTGAAGTCGACCTTCTCCCACGGTTTGGCGCCACGCAGCTGGAACACCTTGGTCAGGTTCTCCACGACCAGCACGTCATCGCTGCCGCTGCCGAACTCCTCGCTGCTCTCGGCCACCTCGGCGGCGACCTCAGCGGCCTGCTCCATCGCCTGCTCGCGGATCTCCGCGCGAGCGCTGACCGACGAGAGGCGCTGCGACGCGATGGACGGCGCCTTCGAGACCAGCCGCTGCGTGTACGGGTGCTGAGGGTCCTGCAGGATCTCCAACGCCGGACCCGACTCGACCACGCGCCCGCGGTACATCACCACGAGGTGATCGGCTCGCTCGGCCGCCAGGCCGAGATCGTGCGTGATCAGCATGACCGCGACGCCCAGATTGTCGGTGAGCTGGTCCAGGTGATCCAGGATCTGCTTCTGCACCGTCACATCCAGCGCGGAGGTCGGCTCGTCCGCGATCAGCAGCTTCGGCCGCGCGGCCAGACCCATCGCGATCAGGGCGCGCTGTCGCATGCCGCCGGAGAACTCATGCGGGAACTGCCGGGCACGGCGCTCGGCATCGGGCAGCCCTGCCTCCTCGAGCAGTTCCACGACGCGACGATCGGCCTCGGCGCCGTGCGCCACGTCGTTGGCGACCAGCGCCTCCTTGATCTGCCGGCCCACCTTCCACAGCGGGTTCAGATTCGACATCGGATCCTGCGGCACCAGGCCGATCGACGATCCCCGCAGGGCCATGATCTTGTCGCGGCCCGCGGTGGCGATGTCAGCGCCCTCGAACAGGATGTGTCCACCGGTGATCTGCCCGTTGCCCGGCAGCAGATCGATGACCGCGTGGGCCATGGTCGACTTGCCCGATCCCGATTCGCCCACGATGGCGATGGTCTGACCCGGATAGATCGTCAGATTGGCGCCGTCGACGGCCGTGAGGAACTCCTTGCCCGCGCGGAAGGAGACGGACAGGTCCTCGATCTGCAGCAACGGCTGGCTGCTCATGGCGTCTGCGCTCACTTCTTCCTCGCCTTCGGATCGAGAGCCTCGCGGACCGCCTCACCCAGCAGGATGAAGCCCAGCACCGTCATGCCCAGCGCGATCGCCGGCAGGTACATGACGCTGAGGTTCTGTCCGGAGCTGACCTGATTCTGCGCGTCGGCCAGATCGTTGCCCCACGAGACGACATTCTGCGGAAGCCCCAGGCCGAGGAAGGACAGCGACGACTCCGCCACGATGAACACGCCGAGCGAGATGGTCGAGGCGACGATGACCGGCGCCAACGCATTCGGCACGATGTGGCGGCGCAGGTTCTGCATCTTGGTCGCGCCGATCGCCGTGGCGGCGTCGACGAACTCCAGGTTCTTGACCTCGAGCACCGCGCCGCGCATCTGACGGGTGATCTGCGGCCACGCGAACAACGCCAGCGCGATCACGACGACCAGGACCGAGCCCCAGAACCCTCGATCGGGCCACGTGTTGTTGATGACCGAGATGACCACGATGCAGGCCAGCAGCAACGGGATCGAGAAGAAGATGTCGCTGACGCGCGAGATCAACGTGTCGACGATGCCGCCGTAATAGCCGGCGATGGCTCCTGTGATCATGCCGAGCACCGCCGTCATGATCGCCGTCAGCACGCCGACCGCGACGGACGCCCGTGCCCCGTAGACGGTGCGCGCCCACAGGTCGTATCCCTGGCGGGTGAAGCCGAACGGATGGCCGTCGGTGGCCGGCGCGAAACTGTTGTCCAACGAGCCCTTCGTGGGATCGGCACTGGTGAACAGCGTCGGGAAGAAGATCATCACGGCGATGACGAGAAGGATCAGCGTGGCGAGCCAGAACAGCGGCGAGGTGCGCAGACGCTTCCAGGCCTCCTTCCACTGGTTCTCGGGCACCGCGTCGACATCGACGGCATCGATGGCACGCAACGGCGTCTCGTCGACGGGTGCGACGAAACGTTCCTGACCAGGGCGAGTCTCAGGCATAGCGGATCCTCGGGTCGAGCACGGCATACAGCAGATCGACGAGCAGGCTCATCAGGACGTAGACCATGACCATGAACGTCACGAAGGCCACGACCGTGGAGGTCTCGCCCCGGATGATGGCCTGGTAGGCGGCATTGCCGATGCCGGGAATGTTGAAGATGGTCTCGGTGATGATGGCGCCGGCCATCAGCGAACCCAGGTTGATGCCGATATAGGTGATGACCGGGATCAGGGAGTTGCGCAGCACGTGTTTGACCACGACCTGCGGCTCGGACAGGCCCTTGGCGCGTGCGGTGCGCACGTGATCGGCCGACAGGTTCTCGGCCACGGACGTACGGCACAGCCGCAAGGTGTACGCGAAGTTGGCGATGGCCAGGACGACGGCCGGCAGGATCAGTTTCCCGACGTTCCAGTCGCCACCCACCGTAGGTGTGGTCCAGCCCAGTTTGACGCCGAAGATCAACTGCATCACGAAGCCGACCACGAAGATCGGGATCGACAGCAGCGCCAGCGACAGCACCAGCATCGAGGAGTCGAACCAGCCGTTGCGACGCAGACCGGCGATGGTGCCCAGGCCGATGCCGAGCAGAGCGTCGATCGCCAGCGCCATGACCGCCAGGACCACCGTCACCGGGAAGGTCTCGCGGATCAGCTCGATGACCGGCTGCCCGGCGAACGTGTCGCCGAAGTTGAGGGTGATGGCGTTCTTCACGAAGAGCGGCCACTGGACGTACCAGGGGTCGTCGAGGTGGTACTGAGCGGCGAGCGCGTCACGCACCTCTGGGGAGACCGGCTTGTTGCCGGCCAGGTTCAGGACGGGGTCACCGGGGCGAAGCTTGAGCAGCAGGAAGATGATCAGCGTCGCGCCGAGAAACACCGGGATGGTCTGCAGCAGCCGCTTGACGACGTACCACCACACGTGGGGACCTCCTGGGGTCGTGGAAGCTTGGCTTCACGCAGTTCCCCGCACACGGTACTCCCGCCGGGGTGCTGTCGTGAGATCGACCGGGTCTCGGCCGATCAGAGGGCCGGTGACGGACCGGAGGCAGCCCACAGGTGATGGGCTGCCTCCGGCCGCACACGTGACCGTGACTACTGACTACTTGGTGAGCTTGTAGTAGTCCGGCTTCTGCTTCCAGTTGAACTCGAAGCCCTTGAGGTCCTTCGAGGTCACGGCGGTCGCATTCTGGTACCACAGCGGAATGGCGGGCAGATCCTTCATCAGGATCGCCTGAGCCTCGTTGATCAGCTTGTAGCGCTCGTCGCCCTGAGCGGCGGAGGCGTCACTGACCAGCTTGTCGAACTGCTTGTTGCTGTAGTCACCGTCGTTCGAGCCCGCGCCCGTGGCGTAGATCGGGCCCAGGTAGTTCAGCATCGACGGGTAGTCGGCCTGCCAACCGGTACGGAACGGCGTCTTGATCGTGCGATCGGTGACGTCCTTGCGGAGCTCGTCGAAGGTCGGGTAGGCCTTCGGCGAGGCGTCGATGCCCAGGACGTTCTTGACCTGGTTGGCCAGCGCCTCGGAGAACTCCTTGTTGCCGGCGCCGTCGTTGTTGTACGCGACCTGGAACTTGCCGTCCCACTTGCTGATCTTGTCAGCCTCGGCCCACTTGGCCTTCGCCTCGGCCTCGTTGAACTTCAGCACCTCGTTGCCGGGAACCTTGTCGGTCCAGCCGTCGAGCACCGGCGACGTGAAGTCCGATGCGGGCGTACGAGCGTTGTTGAAGATCTTCTCGGTGATCTGCGGCCGGTTGATCGCCATCGAGATGGCGGCACGACGCAGCTGGCCCTCTTCACCCTTGAAGTGCGGCAGGCGCTCCGGGATCGTGAAGGACGAGAAGCTCGAGCCCGGCTCGTTGTACGCCGTGACCGACTTGTCGTTCTCGAACGTGGTCAGCTTGCCCGGGGGCACCTGGTCCAGGACGTCGAGGCTTCCCGAGGCGACGTCGAGGTACGCCGCGTCGGTGCCGTTACCGGCGTAGAACTTGAACACCAGGCCACCGTTCTTGGCCTTGTGCACACCGTTGTAGTCCGGGTTCGGCTCGAGCGCGATCTGCTTGTTGCGCTCCCAGCCGGACTTGGTCAGCTGGTACGGGCCGTTGCCGATCGGGTGCTCGCCGTACTCCTTGGTGATCTTGCCGTCCGGGCCGTACGCGGCATCCGGCACCGGGAAGTAGGCCGAGTAGCCCAGGCGCAGCGGGAAGTCCGACTCAGGCGACTTCAGCGTGATCTCGAAGGTCTTGTCGTCGACGACCTTGAGGCCCTCGACGGTGTCCTTGCCCTTGACCGTGTTGCCGATGTCGTCGGTGCCCTTGATCGGGTAGAAGAAGTAGTTGTTCAGCTGCTTGTTCGCCGGATTGGCACCGTAGTTCCATGCCTTGACGAACGACTCGGCCGTGACGGCCGAGCCGTCGGTGAACTTCCAGTCCTTCAGCTTGACGGTCCACACCGTGGAGTCGTCGTTGGGCTCGATGGACTCTGCGACCTCATTGGTGACCGAGCCGTCGGTGTTGTAAGCCACCAGACCAGCGAACATGTTGTCGAGGGGATCGCCGCCGCCGACCTCGTTCGTCGCGGTCGGGATCAGCGGGTTCTGCGGGTTGGTGCCGTAGACCGTGATGACCTTGTCGGTCGATCCGCCGTCGCCCTTGCCGCTGTCGTCGTCGCCTCCGCCGCAGGCAGCCAGGGTCAGGCTGACGGCAGAGAGCAATGCCACCCCCGCAAGGCGAGTACGCCGAGTGAGTCGCATGGATTCCTCCTGATGAATTCGGTGAGGTGCACGCTGACGCGCGCCTCCTATGACTACCACCAGCCAGGTGGTGCGGCATAGCTCCAAAGAACTATGTCACCGAATCGTCACCTAACTGCGCGAGGACCGTAGTGACGCCGCCCGAGACGCACTGAGACGCACCCCGATCACCGGCCGGAAGGCCGGCCCATGCGACGTGCACGGGACGACCACGGGAGGCCACCCGGGGACGAGGCTTCGGGGCTTGGGAGCAGCTCCTCGCCTCACCGGCGCCTACCCGCGCTCGTCCCTCGCGCTGGCGACCGATGGTCACCGAACGAAAACGACGGTGGGCGCCGTCCCTGAGGACGACGCCCACCGTCGGAGGCTGACCTGCAGCGGTCAGGCCTCCTATCAGCCCTTACGCTTCTTGACCTCTTCAGTCGCCTGGGGCAGGACGGTCTTGAGGTCGCCGACGACACCGAAGTCGACGAGCTCGAAGATCGGCGCCTCCTCGTCCTTGTTGACCGCGACGATCGTCTTGGACGTCTGCATGCCGGCGCGGTGCTGGATCGCACCGGAGATGCCGTTGGCGACGTACAGCTGCGGCGAGACCGTCTTGCCGGTCTGGCCGACCTGGAAGCTGTGCGGGTACCAGCCGGAATCGACCGCGGCACGCGAAGCGCCGACGGCGGCACCCAGCGAGTCGGCGAACGCCTCGACCTCGGAGAAGTCGCCACCCGTGCCACGACCACCGGAGACCACGATCGCGGCCTCGGTCAACTCGGGGCGGCCCGAGGCCGCCTTCGGGCTGGTCGAGGTGATCTTGACGGTCTTGGCGGCATCGGAGATGTCGACCGAGACGGCCTCGACGGCACCGGCGCCCGCGGCCTGCTCGGGAGCGGCCGAGTTCGGCTTGACCGCGATGACCGGCGCACCCGAGGTGACATTGGCCTGCACCGTGAAGTTGCCGGCGAACACCGACTGGGTCGTGGTGACGGTGCCACCGTCGACGGCGACGTCGACGGCGTCGGTGATCAGGCCGGACTGCGACTTCAGCGCGACGCGGGCAGCGATCTCCTTGCCCTCGGTCGACGAGGGCACCAGCACGGCGGCCGGGCTCTTGTCGGCGACCAGCTGAGCCAGCGCCTCGGCCTTCGGGGCCACCAGATAGTCGGCGTACACCGCGTCGTCGAGCTGGTAGATCTTCTCAGCGCCATACTCGCCGAGCACACCGGTGTCGGCAGCGCCGAACACCACAGCGGACGGCTCGCCGATACGGCGTGCGATCGTCAGCAGTTCCAACGACGGCTTGGTGACCTTGCCGTCGGGGGCATCGATCAGAACGAGAACTTCAGTCATTGTCTATGTCTCTCTTTGATCTCTTGGCTCAGACGAACTTCTTGGAGGCCAGGAACTCGACCAGCTTGGCGCCGCCGTCGCCCTCATCGGTGACGATCTCACCAGCGGTGCGCGGCGGACGCGGCGTGAACGACTCGACCTTCGACCAGGCGTTGTCCAGACCGACCTCACCAGCGTCCAGGCCCAGATCGGCCAGGGTCCACTCGGCGACGTCCTTCTTCTTGGCCGCCATGATGCCCTTGAACGACGGGTAGCGAGCCTCACCGGTCTGATCGGTGACCGACACGACCAGCTTGCCGCTGGCCTCGATCTCCTGCGTGGCGGTGTCGCCGTCGCGCACGATCTTGACCGTGTCGCCGTCGACCGTGACCTCATTGGCGTACGTGATGGCCGGCAGACCCAGTCGCTCAGCGACCAGGGTCGGAACGACGCCCATGCCGCCGTCGGTCGAGGCCATGCCGAAGAACACCAGGTCGTAGTCGCCGACCTTCTCGATCGCCTTGGCCAGCACCGCCGACGTCGCGAACGCATCGGAACCGGCGATCGCGTCGTCCTCGACGTGGATGCCCGAGTCGGCGCCCATCTGCAGTGCCTTGCGCACCGCATCGGCGGCATCGGCCGGGCCGACCGTCAATACGACGACCTCGCCCTCGCCGGCCTCGACGACCTGAAGCGCCTGCTCGACCGCGTACTCGTCGAGCTCGGACAGCAGTCCGTCGACGCCCTCGCGGTCGACGGTGTTATCGGCGCTGAAGGTGCGGTTCGCCGTAGCGTCCGGCACATACTTCACAGCGACAACGATCTTGGTCACAAGGACCCTCCTGTGAATCCGGGGCACGGTGCCCGAACAGGCACCGCGGCAGTCGGTGTGACTGGCTGCGGAGGCCCACTCTGCCACGCGAGACATCCCGCGAGTTAGGAGGACCTACTCCCCTGGATGTTACCTAGTGGTACTGGGGCGTCGCGACCTGTGCGGAGCATGGAATGGGTCACACCTTCTTTCGGTGCCCTCAGTCCTCGTCGTCCTTCGAGCTGACCGCCAACGGCAGGAGCACGCCGATCGCCAGGAACACCATCGACGCGATGCCTCGGCTGAGCAGACGCTCCTTGTCGAGGGCGTTCTCGCCCGAGAAGCTCACGAGGCCGCCCAGTGGACCGTCGAGCACGTCGCTCACGGATGAGAGCGCTCCGACGACGGCGTTGTCGGTATCGGCCGAGATGGCCGCCAGCAGGGCCCCGACGGCCAGGACGACCGACGCCACGAGGGCCAGCATCGCGACCGTCAGCACCGCTGGTGCCACGGCACGCCGCCATCGGGCGGGTGCCCCCCGGTGCTCGTCGGCGTCGACGACCGCCGGCGGCGGCTCGACCACGGGATCGTCGTCGGGATCGGTCCATTCGATGACCGTGTGCTCGGCGGTCTCAGGCTCCTGGTCCGCCGGCTCGTCGGCGGCCACGATCTCGGTGGCAGCCTGTTCAGCCGCGGCCTGTTCAGCCGCCTCACGCTCGGCCTGTTCAGCTGCCTCACGCTCGGCCTGCTCGGCCTGCTCAGCGCGCTCGACTCGCTCACGTTCGGCCCGCTCGGCGGCCTCGCGCTCGGCTTGTTCAGCGCGCTCCGCGGCCCGCTCAGCCTGCTCCTCGGCCTCGAGGCGAGCCTGTTCGGCCTCGGCCTGCTTGGCCCGGCGGACCTCCTCCCGACGCCGCGCACGCGCTTCGGCGCGCAAGGCCTTCGGGTCGGTCGCGGCTGCCACCGCCGCGGCACCACCGAGCATCCCTACGGCGCCCGTGGCGTCGGAGTCCTGCTCGTCGCGATCGGGCTCCGCCTCCGCGACCTGGGGAGCATGGCGCTCCTCACGACGGCGTCGGCGCTCCTCACGCTTGGCCCGACGCGCGGCAAGACGATCGACCTTGGCCTGCGCACGCAGCGCGGCCTTGTCCGCGCGATCACGGCCGGGGTCGGCGTCACCGGAGTCGGCCGGCACCTCGTGTGCATCGTCGGCCGGTTCTCGCGACGTCGCGTGATCGCCGTGCTCCGTCTCCAGCGCATCGGCGGCGGCCGCGACCGCACCAGCCGTCACCACACCGGGCAGCAGGGTCGGATGCGGGCGAGTCCTGGCCAGGTCCTCGAGTCGTTGACGCCCCGGGCTCACGGGCGCCGCCGGCTCGACTATCTCGTCAGCGTCGGCGGACGATTCTTTTTTTGGCCTGGGGGGCGAGCGCCCTGGACTCGTCACTCACCTCCTCGGGCGAGTTCGACGACTCCGAGTCCCCCGGGTCCTCGTCGACGAACTCGTCGACGGAAGGAAGCGGTGCGACCAGTGGCGACTCGGCCGCCGACTGATTCGCCACCACGATGTGCGTCTGCGCGACCCGATCGGCCTCGGCCTCGGCCGCGGCGATCCACTCCAGAGCCGTGCGCTCGGCCTCGATCAGCTTCTCCTCGGCGGCCTGGCGCGCGGCCGCGACAGCCTGGGACATCCGCTCCTGCGCCTCGCGCTTGGTGTCCTCGCTGATGCGCTTGGCCTCGGCCTGCGCCGCCTCGACGTGGGCGCGGGCGTCGCGATCGGCGTCCTCGACCAACCGCTTGGCCGATGCCTCGGCAGCCGCCACGCGTGCGGCGGCGTCCTTCTCGGCCTCGGCGATCCGGCGCTCCGCCTCCAGCCGTGCGGCCTCGGCCTCCTCCTGCTGCTTCTGCTCCGCCGCCGCGCGCTCGGCCGCGGCGATGCGCGACGCCTCGGCGGCCTCGGCGGCGACGCGCTCGGCCTCGGCCTGCGCCTCACGCACCTTCTCGCCGGCCAGGCGCTCGGCCTCACCGAGCTTGCGCTTGGCCTCGTCTCGCTCGGCCTCGGCACCCGAGATCAGCTTGCGCGCCTCCTCGGTGGCGGCCGCCACGTGGGCGTGCGCGTCATCGCGTTCCTTGGCCAGTTTGGCGGCCGCTTCCTCGTGACGCTGCTGCGCCTCGGCCGCGAGCCGGTCGGCTTCGGCACGGGCCGCGACCAGCTTCTCCTCGGCGGCGCGTTCGGCGTCGGCGACCCGGACCGCGATGGCGACCCGTTCGGCGGCCGTCTCCTGGGCGAACTTCTCGGCCTCGGCCTTCGCGGCGGCGACGTGCTCCGCCGCGGTGCGCTGTGCCTCCTCGATGACCTTCTGGGACTCGGCGCGCACCTCGGCCAGCCGGGCGTCGGCCTCTTCACGCTCGCGTGCCAGCTGCGCCAGCGCCGCCTCGCGGTCGGCAGCCGCCTTCGCCGCCACGCGTTCGGCCTCGGCGCGCGCCTCGTCGATGCGGCGCTGTGCGTCCTCTTCAGCCGCGGCCAGCTTCTGAGCCGCGACCGCCCGCGCCTCGGCCTCGGCGGCCGCGAGCTTCTCCTGGCTGATGCGCTGCGCCTCGGCCTCGGCCTCGGCGGCCAGCTGGCGAGCCATCGCCTCGGCTTCCTCGATGCGGCCCTGGGCCTCGCGCTCGGCCTGGGCCTTCGCCTCGGCGACGCGTGCATCGGAGTCGCGCTGCAGCTCGGCGATGCGTGCCGCCGCGGCGGCACGCTCGCGCTCGATGTCCTCCTGGACACGGACAGCCTCGGCCTGGGCGGCGTTGACCCGCTGCGCCGCGACCTCCTCGGCCGCCTTGAGCTTCTGCTGAGCGATCTCGCGCTGCTCGGCTTCTTCGGCCGTCAGGCGCTGGGTGGCCTGCTCGCGTTCACGAGCGGCCTCCTCCATCAGGCGCGCGGCCTCGGCACGAGCCGCGGCGACACGCTGCTGCGCGGCCGCACTCGCCGCGGCGAGCTTCTCGGCGAACGATCCGACGGCGCCGGCCGGAGCTTCGGCCGCCGGTGTCTCCTCAGCCGATTCCACCGGTTCGGCCGCGATCTCCGGAGCAGGCTCGGCTACCGGCTCCGCACGATCCTCGTCTCGCCAGGCGGCGGACGGCAGATCGTTGAATCCGGCCGTGGCATCGAGATTGCTGAGGGTGGTCTCGGCCGGCGACTCCGGTTCGGCGACCGATTCGGCGACGACCGGTTCTTCAGCGGGCTCGGCCTCCGGCTCGAAGGCGACGACGATCGGCTCCGCGTCGTCGGCCTGCGATGTCTGCTGTTCCTGCGACTCCGGCGTCTCGGCCGACTCTGGCTCGTCGGCACCGCCCTCGTCGACCTGGGCGGCGGGCTGCGCGGCCTGCTCGTCGGGATCGGCGAACGGCTTGAACTCCCGCGTCTCCTCCAGCGCCTCGTCGACCGCCTTCTGCTCAGCGGGACTCTCGTCGGTCGACGCCGTCTCGGTGGCGGAGCGACGTGCCTCGGCCAGCTTCTCGGTCAGCGACTTCTCCGTGCCGGGCTTGTCGGCCGCGACAGCACCGGACGCGGACGCCTGCTCAGCCTCGTCGTCGCCCGTACGACGTCCGGCCCGCGCCGCGATGCGCTCGCGACGGCGACGCTCGGCCGCCTCCTGACGCGCGGCCTTCGCGGCCGCACGCCGCTCGCGGGGCGACACGTGCGCCGACCCGGCGTGATGGGATTCATCGGCGACCCGACCCGTGGTCTCGGCCGGCCGGGGCGCCTCGCCCTCGTCGTCGTCGTCCAACGAGTCGGCCGCCTGGGTCAGTGGATCGACCTTGGCATGCATGGCGGCGTCCTCGGACAGCTCGGACGCCTTCGACGTCTCAGGGCTGTCGGGCTCGCCGTCGTCCGAGTCGCGGATGACCTCCGCGGCGGCCTTCAGCGGATCGAATCGCCGCGATTCCGACGAATTGGACTGACCGTCCGTCATGGCTCCCCTTACACCGGCTGTTGTCTGGGCCAGTATGCCTCATGTGATGGCTGTTCACTGGTGAGAACAACGAGACACACGGGTGCTTCGTGACGCATGTGCACGCAGTTCTTGACGTCCGGTGCCGCCTCGCCGGGTCGCACCCGGCACCGACGGCGCCCGGCGGCCGGCGTCAGCGCCCCCGGAACGTCGCCTTGCCGGGCCCGTTCTCGACGAACGACTCCATCCCGAGCTTCTGGTCCTCGGTCGCGAAGAGGCCGGCGAACTCGGACCGCTCGATCTCCAGGCCGGTGAACAGATCGACCTCCAGACCACGATCCACGGCCGTCTTCGCCGCTCGCAGGGCCAGCGCCGGGCCACCCGCGAACTGCCCGGCCCACTCGACCGCCTTGGCGTACACGTCGGCGGCCGGATGGAGCTGGTCGACCAGGCCGATCTCGAGAGCCTCCTGCGCCGAGACGAAGCGCCCCGTGTAGATCAGGTCCTTGGCCTTGGCCGGGCCCACCAGGCGCGCCAAGCGCTGGGTGCCCCCGGCGCCCGGGATGATGCCGAGCAGGATCTCGGGCTGGCCGAGCTTGGCGTCGTCGGCGGCGAAGCGCACATCGGTCGCCAGAGCGACCTCACAGCCGCCGCCCAGGGCGAATCCGGTGATCGCGCTGACCGTGGGCTTGCCGATGCCCGCCACTGCCTTCGTGAAGTCCTGCAGCAGCTGGGAGTGGCGCACCATGTCCTGGTACGACATCGCCGCCATCTCCTTGATGTCGGCACCGGCCGCGAACACCCGCTCGCCGCCGTAGACCACCACGGCGGCCACGTCGTCGCGGCGGTCGGCCTCGTCGGCGGCCTCGATGATCTCGCGTTGCATCTGCGCGTCGAGCGGATTCATCTTCGGTCGGTCCAACCGGATCGTGCCGACCCCGTCGGCCACCTCCAGCCGCGCCAGCTCACCCATCACTACCTCGTCTCGATCGTCGGCCGCGGACACGACCGATCCCGGCCGAGCATATAGAGCGAGCCGGGCCGGTCAGCCGACGACGCGGTCGGTGAGCACGACGAACGTGAAGAACCCGATGCCCAGCAGCATGCCGATGTGACCCAGGATCGACAGCGCCGGACCGTCGGCCCAGCTGTCGTCCTTCGCATCGTCGGCATGCAGCCCGCCGCCGGCGCCCGGTAGCCACCGCAGCAGGATCAGCAACCCGAGGATCACCTCGATCCACCACAACACCAGCGATGCCACGCCCAGCGACACCGGACCGAGCGAGGTCGACGGTGACGTCAGGTAATAGCCCCAGACCCCCAGAGCGACCACGCCGAAGAGCGTGTGACCCGTGACGATCCACTGAGGGATCGCCGCATGGCCCGTGCGTGTCGCGGACGCCTTCATGCGCATCCACGTCAGCAGCACCACGACGGCCGCCAGTGCCGTGAGCATCCACAGCACATTCTCCAGTTCCATCTGCGCATCCTGGCACACCACGGGGCCGGTCCAGTCCCGCGATTCGGGCCGCGACCGTCCTCCTGGCAGGATGAATCCCATGTCAGAGACGGTGTCGGCGCTGGTCGATGGCGACCTGTCGCTGGAGCCCACGTCAGGACAGGGCACCTCGGTCGGCGATTTCATCGGCTTCGCCGTGACGGTCGGCGGCGAGCGCGTCGGCACGCTCGCGTTCCGTCACGAGGGGGACCGCGGTGTGCTGTCGGTGCGCTGGAACGTCGGCGAGCACGCGCTCGGGATCGCGCTGCGCGTGCTGCGCCTCGCGGTCTCGCACGCGTTCACGACGCTGGGGGCGCATCGTCTCGAGGCCCGCATCCCGGTCGACCGCGTCGACGACGTGCGCGCGGCATCGATCAGCGGGCTGCGTCGCGAGGGCATCCTGCGCGCGGCCGGCACGGCCCCCGACCGGGTCCTGATGGCCCGTCTCGTCGACGATCCGCCCATCACCGACCGACACGGCTTCATCGCGATCCTGAACGCCGGCCTGCCGACCAAGCGGGTGATCGGCCAGGGCGTCTGGCGCGATCAGGACGGACGCATTCTGTTGTGCGAGTTGACGTACAAGAGCGAATGGGATCTGCCCGGCGGTGTCATCGAGGTCGGTGAGGCGCCTGCCGTGGGCCTGGTGCGCGAGCTGCAGGAGGAGCTCGGCGTCACGGCGCAGATCCACGGACTGATCACGGTCAACTGGCTGCCCGCGTGGCGCGGCTGGGACGACGCCTGCGTCTTCGTGTTCGATCTGGGCGTCGCCGACGCGAGTGTGGTCGATCAGATGACCTTGCAGGCGACCGAGATCAAGGCAGTTCACTGGTGCGACGCGGCCACGCTGCACGAACGAGGCACCGCGGCCAGCATCGAGCTGCTCGACGCGCTCGCCGACGCCCCCCTGCCGCCGTACCGCGAGGCACCGCGCGCCGCCGAATAGCCGCTGACGAGTCACAAAGTTCCCGCTGACGAGTCACAAAGTGCGCTGTCGCGAGTCACAAAGTTCGCACTTCTGACGCATCGGTGTCTGGTCGTTCCGGTGGCCGTGGCGTCGAACGCGGTCGGTGTGGTTGCGGTCGGGGCTGGGGATGACGGCGGGCGACGGGTGAGTCGGTTGGCTTTCAGCGTCGAGATGACAGGAAACCTGTATTGATCACAGAAAACTTCCTGTGATCAAGGCAAGCTTCCTGGGTGATCGTGTCACCGCTGGTGTTACCGGTGCCGGTGTGACCAACCGGACCACAGACCCGGCCGGTCGTCCTCGCCCCTGCCGCGAGCGCCCGCTGATGTGAGCCACCTCGACACGGCGAACGATCACCCGTCGATGTGCCACCAGGACCCAACTTTGTGACTCGCCAGCGTCAACGAGTGACTCGCCAGCGCCAACGAGTGACTCCTCAGCGGTCAGCCGGCCTCGCCTTGCACGACGCCGCCGAACTGGGCGATCGCCCGTGGCTTGGCCGTGCCCCCCGGCAGGTACACGACGATCTGGTGGTAGTAGTTCAACGTCGCGGTCGACCCCTGGATGCCGTCCTCGAGCAGCGCCTGCTGCGGCGAGCCCTCGGGCCAGGTGATCTTGCGGTCCAACGGCACCGTGTAACGGTCGCGGCGCAGCAGCGTGACGAAGGCCAGGGCCCCGCCGTCGGACGTGCGCAGGACCTGCTCGACCTTCTCGGCCGCCCAGGACTGTTCGAACTGGACGCCGTCGAGCAGGCCGTTCTTGGTCGCGACATCGGCCATCTGACGGATGAACGCGTCCTCCGTGATGCCCGCGTCGGCGACCGCCGTCGGATCGGTCAGCACCCGGGCGTACGCATCGGCTGCGTCCTGCGCCGACATGGCCATGCCGCGCCGATCGGACGGCTTGACCACGATCGCTTGACCTCCGCCGTTGTGCCGTAGCGCCGGGATCTTCGTGGACGCCAGCGCCTCGGGCGTCGCGACGAGCAGCCACGGATCGACCGCTCGGGCCCGCTCGAAGATCTGCAGACGTTGGATATCGCGCTCGCTGTCACGAACGACCGCGAAGATCCACAGCGGATAGGTCGAGAAGCGGGGCGTCTCGACCCGGGTCACGTCGATCGGGCCCTTGTCCTCCTCGCCCGAGCGCTTGAGCTTCTGCGAGACCTCGAAGGATCCGGTGTCGACCGCCAGCACCGGACCGGTCTCGACGGTCGACAGCGGGGTGGGATCGAGCAGTTCGACGGCCGCGTTCCGCACCTCGCGGTAGCGCTCGTAGATCGCCGTGACCTGTTCACGTGTGGCCGCGACCTTCTCGATCCGCCCGTCGCCGCGTCGGTGCGGCACGGCGCACCCGGCCAGGCCCACGACGAGCGCACCGGCGGTCAGGGCCGCGGTGAGGCGGCGGCTCATCGGTCGTCCTCCTCGTCGACGATCTCGTACTCGTCGTCGCCCAGCTCGGCCAGCTCGGCTTCGGTCAGCTCGTGCTCCACACCGTCGTCGTCGATCCAGACGTAGGTGGGCGCCGATCCGATCCGGGGCTCCGGTTCGTTCTGGGGCTCCGGTTCAATCTGGGGCTCAGATTCGTTCTGGGGCTCCGGTTCGATCTGGGGCTCCGATTCGGCTTCGACCTCGAGATCCGGCCCGTCGTCGGCCACGGGTGGTCCGTCGTCCTCGATCTCGACCACGTCCTCCTCCTCGACCACGTCGAAGCCGCCGGCCGCGACCTCGGCCTCGGTCAGCTGGTGTTCCACGCCGTCGTCGTCGACATAGACGTACACGATCTCGTCGTCGGCATCATCGTCTCGGAACGCGGGATCGCCGCGGCGCAGCATCCGACCGCCGAGGACCGCGCCGATGCCCATCAACAACAGCCCCAGCCCCTTGAGGAAGCCGCCCTTGATGCCATAGGCGAGCGACACCTTCAGGCCCGACAGATTCGACGAGCCGATCGAGGTGATGGCCAATGAGACCGGCTCGTCGGGCAGCGTCGTCGAGATGCTCGCCCCGCCGAGGCCCGCCGCGTCCGCCAGCCACCAGTCCAAAGACGTGGGCGCGGCCTGCACGGTGGGCCGTTCGCCCTCGCGGTCGACGGTCGTCAGCTTCCACGGTGCCGCGAACCGGGTGACCTCGACGCGGCGCACATCGTCGACCAGGTTCTCCACGTCGACCGTGTTGCCGAGGCCGACGAAGATCGGCTTCTTGACCGGGACCTCGACCAGGATGTCGACCTGCACGTCGACCCACCTGATCACCCGCGGGGCCGTCACGACGACCGATCCGTCGGTCTCGATCTCGTGCGGCCCGGTGGTACGCCGGCCGTCAGGGCCCAGGAAGACCGCCAGGGCGAGCCCGAGCAGAGCGACACACAGGCCGAGCACCGTCAGTGCCCAGCCCAGGATGCTCCTGCGCATGCTCGCCCTCCACAAACCGGCGGCCGATCGGGAGGCCGCAGTGCCCCGACCCTACTCAGTACAGGGCGGCAGCCAGCGCACGCCGCGCTGTCGCGACCCGCGGGTCGGACTGACCGACGACCGTGAAGAGCTCGATCAGGCGCTCCCGGATCGGCTCGCGCTCCTCGGCCGGCAGCCGCTTCACGAGCTGGATGAGCCGATCGAACGCATCGTCGACATGTCCGCCCGAGATGTCCAGATCGGTCACGAGCAGTTGGGCATCGATATCGTCGGGCGCATCGGCGGCCGCCTGACGGGCAGCGTTCAGATCCGCACCGTCGACCCGCGACATCAGCCGGACCCCGGCGAGCCGCTCACCGATCTCGGCATCGGCCGGATACTGCGCCTGCAGCTTCTCGTACTCGGCGATGGCCGTCGAGAAGTCGCCGGCCGCGAAGGCCTCGTCGGCCGCGGCGAACCGTGGATCCTCGAACGGCTCCCCCTCGTCCTCGGCGGCGGCCGGCGAACCCGTCGGCTGCGCGCGCCCCGCCACCCCGTTCTGCACCGCGACGGTCACGAGCTCGTCGAACACCTGCCGGAGCTGGGACTCGTCGGCGGTGCCCTGCATCAACGGCACCGGCTGGCCCTTGACCAGGCCGACCAGGGTCGGGACGCCCTGCACCCCGAACGCCTGAGCGATCTGGGCGTTCGTGTCGACATCGACCAGGGCCAGCAAGATCTTGCCCTCGTAGGAGTCGACGACCGAGGCGACTCGATCGTTGTACTCCACGGACTGGGGCGATCGTGGCGACCACAGCGCCACGACGACCAGGTGGTTCAGCGAGGACTGGACGACCTCTTGGAAGTTCTGTTCCCCGACCTCGACCACGTACGACCCCGGACCACCACCCGAGGCGGCAGCACCGGCCGGAGCCGGCGGGGACTGCAACGACGAGAGATCGACGGCACCACGGCGCGAGAACGTCATGCGCTCCAGTCTAGGAAGCCCGCCACAGATCGCACGCCGGCGGGTTGAGGAGGAGCACTCGTCACGGCCGGTGCTGCATCTGGTCCAGCATCTGCTGGGTCCGCTGCCCGGCCGTGCCGCGCAGGCCCGCGGCCTGCACGACCCGCTGGATCGTCAGATCGCGCCCGTCGGGATCGCCGATATAGCGGATATCGCGCAATCCCTGGGATTGCGCGGCCGACTCGAACACGAAGTGGCCGTAGCCGAGCATGCGGCCGAGCAGCGGCTTCTCGACCGTGATGTCGAGGATCCGGCTGATGGGCATCGTGGCGATGCGCACCGCGAACACGCCGCTGGCCCGGAACACCCGCATGTTGGTGATGACGAAGACGTCGCGGTGTTCGCGCAGGACGACGTAGAGCGCATGCAGGGCCAGGACGAACGCGGCGATGATGAAGAACCAGCCGAGGGCGATGGGGCCGAACAGCGCGAATCCCCACAGCACCACGACGCCGACGGTCTCGACGCACGGCAGCCAGTAGACGATCCGGTGATGACGCACGAGATCGATGACGACCTCTCCCTCGTCGGCCAGGAGGTGCCCGTCGACCTGCTGCTCGGGCAGGCGGTCCAGCAGCCAGCGGAGCACGGTACGCCTAGGAGACCAGCGCGTTGACGAAGACGCCGACCTGCGCGAAGCCGTCGATGACCGCGCCGGCAGCATTGCTGACCGCATCGGCGGCGCCGGCCGGGGCGGTCAGCAGGTAGTAGACGCCGAACCCGACGACGAGCAGCGTGACGACCTTCTTCAACACGCCCCCATCGTGTCGCATCCCTCCCGCGAATCCCGGCAATCGCACCGGCGCGTCGCGCCCCCGCGCATCCCCCGTTCCCGCTGAGGAGTCACTCGTCAGCGGGCTTAGAGGTGGTCGAGGAGCCGGTCGGCCGCCGAGAAGGGATCGGTCTGGCCCGCCAGCACCTGCTCAGCGAGGTGATCGAGATCGAGTCCGCCGCGGCGACGCTCGAAGCCGAGCTGCACCTCGGTGAGCGCGAGCGCCTCAATCTCGCGACGCACCCGGGCCGAACGACGCCGCTGCAGTTCGCCGCTGCGCTCGAGGTGCTCGCGATGGGCGTCGATCTGCTCGACCAGCTCGCCGACGCCTTCGCTCTTGGTGGCCACCGTCATGACGATCGGCGGGGTCCACGCCTCAGGCCGTCGGTCGGTCATCGACAGCACGGTGCGCAGCTCGCGGCGGGTCGTCTTCGCGCCCTCGCGATCGGCCTTGTTGACGACGAAGACATCGCCGATCTCCAAGATGCCGGCCTTCGCGGCCTGGATGCCGTCTCCCATGCCGGGCGCCAGCAGCACCAGGGTGGTGTCGGCGATGCCCGAGATCTCGACCTCCGACTGGCCCACGCCGACGGTCTCGACCAGCACCACGTCGCAACCGGCGGCATCGAAGACCCGCAGCGCCTGGGGCGCGGAGGCCGAGAGGCCCCCCAGATGGCCGCGGCTGGCCATCGAGCGGATATAGACGCCGTCGTCCGTGGCGTGCTCCTGCATGCGGATGCGGTCTCCGAGCAGAGCCCCACCGGTGAACGGCGAGGTGGGATCGACCGCCAGCACGCCGACCCGCCGGCCGGCCGCGCGGAGCGCGCTCACCAGCGCCGACGTCGACGTCGACTTGCCGACCCCCGGAGAGCCGGTGATGCCGACGACGTGCGCGCGTCCCGCGGTCGGTGCCAGGGCCGCGCTGATCTCGCGCACGTGCTCCGACCGGTCCTCGACCAGCGAGATCAGGCGGGCGACCGCACGCGGACGGCCCGCCGACGCCTCCTCCACAAGGGTGGAGACGTCGACGGACCGGTTCACGTGATCGATGGTGTCGTGCGGAGCCGCTACGGCGTCACTGGCGCGGAACGCGGACGATCAGCGCATCGCCCTGACCGCCACCGCCGCACAGCGCGGCGGCACCCGTGCCGCCGCCACGGCGCTTGAGCTCGTTGGCCAGGTGGAGCACGACCCGCGCGCCCGACATCCCGACCGGGTGACCGAGCGCGATCGCTCCGCCGTTGACGTTGACGATGTCCTCTGCGATGCCCAACTCGCGAGCCGAGGCCATGCCGACGGCGGCGAACGCCTCGTTGAACTCGACCAGGTCCAGATCGGCGGCCGTGATGCCTTCCTTCTCCAGCGCGCGGGCCGTCGAGGCGGCCGGCTGCAGCTGCAGCGACGAGTCGGGGCCCGCGGTCTGGCCGTGGGCGCCGATCTCGGCGAGCCACTCCAGGCCGAGTTCCTCGGCCTTGGCCTTGCTCATGACCACCACGGCGGCGGCGCCGTCGGAGATCTGCGAGGCCGAGCCGGCGGTGATGGTGCCGTCCTTGCTGACCGGACGCAGGCCCGCGAGGGTCTCGACCGTCGTGTCGGCGCGCACGCCTTCGTCGGCGGACACGACGATCGGATCGCCCTTGCGCTGCGGGATCTCGACCGGAACGATCTCGTCGTCGAACAGGCCGTTCTTCTGGGCGGCGGCCGCGCGCTGGTGCGACTGGGCGGCGACGGCGTCCTGCTCCTCACGCGTGAACTGCTGGTTCGCGGCATTGCAGCCATCGGTCAGGTTGATCATCGGCTGCTTGGTGAACTGGTCGAACAGCGCGTCGTACGCCATCGAGTCGACCAGTGTGGTGTCGCCGTACTTGAAGCCCTCACGCGACTTGGGCAGCAGGTGCGGGGCGTTGGTCATCGACTCCATGCCACCGGCCACGATCACGTCGAACTCGCCGGCCCGGATCAGCTGGTCGGCCGTCGCGATGGCGTTGAGGCCCGACAGGCACACCTTGTTGATCGTGATGGTCGGCACCGACATCGGGATGCCGGCGCCCGTGCTGGCCATGCGGGCCGGGTTCTGACCCTGACCCGCCTGGATGACCTGACCCATGATCACGTACTCGACCTGGTCGGGGCTGACGCCGGCCTTCTCGAGCGCACCCTTGATGGCGATGGCGCCGAGATCCGCGCCTGAGAACGACTTGAGTCCGCCGAGCAGGCGGCCGATCGGGGTGCGGGCACCGGCGACGATCACGGACTGGGTCATGAAGTGCTCCTTCGAGGTCAATTGCGGTCACCTTACCCGCGGGAAACATCGGCAGGCACGGGGTGTGCGATCAATCACGCCGAGGTGAGACCCCTGTGACCGAGCGTGTGGGTGTCCTAGTCTCGAGACCATGTCCGAGACCTCCTCTCCCCCCTCATCCGAGCAGCTGGTACCTGAGCATCTGCTGATCGCGATCGACCACGTCGGCATCGCGGTCCCCGACCTCGACGATGCGCTCGCGTTCTACGCCTCGACGTTCGGCCTGCACTCGGTTCACGAGGAGGTCAACGAGGAGCAGGGCGTCCGCGAGGCCATGCTCGCGGTCGGCGACTCCGGTTCGTGCATCCAACTCCTCGCTCCGCTGAGCGAGGAGTCCACGATCGCCAAGTTCCTGGCCCGCAATGGCCAGGGCATCCAGCAGCTGGCGTACCGCGTCGCCGACATCGACGCCGTCTCGGCGACCCTGCGCGAACGCGGCGTCCGCCTGCTCTACGACGTGCCGAAGCGCGGGACGTCCGACAGCCGGGTCAACTTCGTGCACCCCAAGGACGCCGGCGGTGTCCTGGTCGAGTTGGTCGAGCCGGCAGCCCACGCGCGCCACTGATCCCTCGACGTATCCGCTGAGACTGGAGTCACAGGGCTATCCCGTGGCCCCGGCGGTTACGTCTGCGTAACATCGCCCAGAACGTCTCTTTCCAGAACGTCTTCTTCGTTCCGGACGTCTACTCGGAGGTACCCGTGCAGCAGATCCTCGACGCCATTCTCGCCGGCGACACCGCGCCGGAAGAGTTCGGCCATCTCGAGATCCCCGACCATTACACCGCCGCGACGGTGCACAAGGACGAGGCCGACATGTTCGAGGGCGTGCCCTCGAAGGAGAAGGATCCCCGTACGTCGCTGCACGTCGAGGCCGTGGCGCTGCCCGAGCTCGGCCCGGGTGAGGCGTTGGTCGCCGTCATGGCGTCGGCCATCAACTACAACACGGTCTGGACCTCGATCTTCGAGCCCGTCTCGACGTTCGGGTTCCTCGAGCGCTACGGCCGCCTGTCGCCGCTGACCAAGCGTCACGACTTGCCGTACCACGTGGTCGGCTCCGACCTGGCCGGCGTCGTCCTGCGCACCGGTCCCGGTGTGACCAAGTGGCAGCCCGGCCAGGAGGTCGTGGCGCACTGCCTCTCGGTCGAGCTGGAGAGCCCCGACGGCCACGACGACACGATGATGGATCCGGAGCAGCGCATCTGGGGCTTCGAGACCAACTTCGGCGGACTGGCGCACGTCGCCCTGGTCAAGGCCAACCAGCTGCTGCCCAAGCCCGGCCACCTGACGTGGGAGGAGGCCGCCTCCCCCGGCCTGGTCAACGCGACCGCGTACCGCCAGCTGGTCAGCCACAACGGCGGCAACATGAAGCAGGGCGACAACGTCCTGATCTGGGGCGCGTCCGGCGGGCTCGGCGGCTTCGCGACGCAGTACGCGCTGAACGGCGGTGCCACCCCGATCTGCGTCGTGTCCAACGAGGACAAGGCCAAGATCGTCCGGTCGATGGGCGCCGAGCACGTCATCAACCGCTCCGAGGAGCAGTGGCAGTTCTGGAACGAGGACGGCACCAAGCAGAACCCCAAGGAGTGGCAGCGCCTGGGCAAGAAGATCCGTGAGCTCACCGGTGGCGAGGACATCGACATCGTGTTCGAGCACCCGGGTCGCGAGACCTTCGGCGCCTCGGTCTACGTGACCCGCAAGGGCGGCACCATCACGACCTGCGCCTCGACGACCGGCTACATGCACGAGTACGACAACCGCTATCTCTGGATGAACCTCAAGCGCATCATCTCGAGTCACTTCGCCAACTACCGCGAGGCGTTCGAGGCCAACCGCCTGATCGATCAGGGCAAGATCCACCCGACGCTCTCGAAGTCCTACCGGCTGGCCGACGTCGGCCAGGCCGCGCTCGACGTGCACAAGAACCTGCACCAGGGCAAGGTCGGCGTGCTGTGCCTGGCTCCCGAAGAGGGCCTGGGCGTGCGCGACGAGGAGAAGCGCGCCCAGCACATCGACGCGATCAACCGCTTCCGCGGCATCTGATCCCTCTCCCTCCTTCGCCGACGGGCCCTCGCCGCATCTCGCGGTGGGGGCCCGTCGCCCATCGACTGACCCGGCGGCCCCGGTAACGGGTATGCTGGCGTCGCTTCTGACCGTTTCATCCCCTGGGAATCTCATGTCTGACAGCACTGCCACCCGCGCCCTCGACGCCGCCGCGAAGTCGGCCGACGCCACCTTCCCACTGGCTCGTCGCGGTGGCTACGACAGCGATGCGGTCGACACCTGGGCCCGTACCCAGAGCGCCGAGCTGCAGCGTGCCGCCCAGTCGCTGAAGGCGGTCGAGGACGAGAACACCAATCTCCGCTCGCTCATCGAGAAGTTGAAGGACCGTGTCGAAGCGGTCGAGAAGCCCACCTACACGGGTCTGGGCAATCACGCGGCCCAGCTGCTCGGCCTGGCCGAGCAGGAGGCCGAGGACGTCCGGACCCGCGCGGTCCGTGAGGCCGAGGAACTGGTGCGCAACGCCGAGGAGGAGGCCACGCTGCTGCGCGCCGAGGCCGACCGCGACGCCGAGCAGGCCCGCTCCGAGGCGATCGCCGAGATCGAGGCCAAGCGCAAGCAGCTGCTGGCCGATGCCGAGGCCCTCAACGCCGATGCCAAGGCGCATTCGGAGGATGCCCGGGCGCAGGCCGACCGCGAAGCCGCCCAGATCAAGCTGGCCGCCGAACAGGACGCCCAGAATCTGCGCCTCGGCGCCACGCGCGACGTCGAGCAGGCTCGCGCGGCCGCCGACCGCGAGGTCACCGAGGCCCGCCGCATCCTGGCGGTCGAGAAGGAGCGGCTCGCCCGCGAGGCCACCGAGAACCACCAGACCGCCACGGAGCAGACGGCCAAGCTGGTCGCCGACGCCGAGACGCGAGCCACCGCGGCGGACGACCGCGCCCGCGAGGTGCTCGCCCAGGCGGCCCAGGCGCGCGAGAACGCCGACGCCGACGCCGCCAAGCTGCTCGAGAACGCCAAGCGCGAGGCGGACTCCCTGATCTCGGGTGCCAAGGCAGAGGCCGAGCACATCCGGGCATCGGCCGTCACCGACACCGAGCGTCAGACCCGCATGCTGCGCGCCGAGGTCGAGGATCTGCAGCGCAAGCGCGACGGCATCATGTCGCAGATGGGACAGCTGCGCGACATCGTCTCGACGTTCGCTCCCGAGGCCGCTCCGGCCAAGCAGGCCGCCGAGAAGAAGCCCGCGGCCAAGCAGGCGGAGCAGCCGAAGGCGGCCGCGGAGGATCCCGCACCGGCACCTGAGACCGACGCCGAGAGCTGAGCGAGCTCAGGCTCCCGGGAAGCCGCGTCGCCAGCACGGCGTATGCCAGTGGCGGCGCTCATCGATCGCCTCGGCGCTCAACAGCGCCTTCTCGACCGGCCACACCAGCAGGTGCGCGGTGCCGGGACGGATCGCCTGGTGACACCCGGGACAGCGGTATTCCTTGCTCGAGCCTCGCAGATCGCGCACGTGCCATCGACTCCCGGCCTTGGACTCCACCCGATCGGGTGAGTCCGGCCGCGGCGGCGGGATCGGCGACTGGCGCCGGGCGTGACGACGGGGCACCGGTCCATCGTAGGAGTCGCCTCCCGCGGCGTCAGGAGCAGTAGCCCCGCACCCAGCCGGTGCGTGCGGCAGTCTGTCGGATCGTCTCGTCGAACGTCAGCACGACGATCCGCGTGCTGCCGGTGTACTGGTACAGCACCGTGTCGGTCAGCGCGGGCTCGTCGCCGCACGTCCGGCCGGCCGCCTGCTGACGGACGATCTCGTCGTGGATCGCCCCCCGCACGGCAGCGGTCGGCTCGGGAGCGGTGCCCGCCTGATCGCCGGTCGACGACGGCCGATCGAACGCGCCGAGGGCCGCCATGACGACGACGGCCAGCGACGCCGAGAGGGCGCGAACGACGCGCGCCGGGACCAGGGGTGTCGTGGTGACCATCCCGTTCTCCTGTCGTCGCCGTCGTCGTCCGACAACAGCAACGAGCTTGAGGCGATGGGGTTATCGCCCCACGATCATAAACATGAGGTGATCCTCACATCTATGTGTTGGCGCAGGTCAGAGGCCGCTCAGTAGGAGTGGAAGCCCGCTCCGGTCTTACGGCCGAGCTTGCCTTCCTCGACGAGACGCACGAGGGTGGGCGCCGGCTCCCAGTCGGCGTGGCCGAACGTGCTCACGAGCTCTCGCTCGATGGCCAGCGACACGTCGTTGCCGACGACGTCGAGCAGCTGGAACGGACCCATCGGCAGGCCCGTGGCCTTCATCGCCTCGTCGATCTCGTCCAGCGATGCCACTCCGGCCTCGTGCAGCTTGATCGCGTCGTTGAGGTACGGGAACAGCAGCGCGTTGACGATGAAACCGGCCCGGTCACCGCACGACACGGGATGCTTGCCGACCTCGAGGCACAGCGCGCGGACGGTCTCGTCGACCTCCTCGGTGGTCTCGTCGGCCGTGACGACCTCGACCAGCTTCATGACGGCGGCGGGATTGAAGAAATGCATGCCGATGACGTCCTGCGGACGGCTCGTGGCAGCAGCGCAGGCGTTGATCGACAGCGAGGACGTCGTGGTGGCCAGGATGGCGCCGGGCTTCGTGATGCGATCCAGGTCGCGGAACAGCTCGAGCTTGATGTCGAGGTCTTCGGCGATCGCCTCGACCACGAGATCGACGTCGCCGAGCGCCTCGCGCTCGGTGGAGCCGGTCAGGCGGCCGAGCACGTCGGACTTGCCGTCCTCGTCGAGCTTGCCCCGCGCGATCGCCTTGTCGAGGCTCTTGGTGATGGCCCCGACGACGCCGTCGATCTTGTCCTGACCGCGGCCGACGAACGTGACGTCGAAACCGGCCTTGGCGAAGACCTCGACGATGCCCGAGGCCATGGTTCCGGTGCCGACGACGCCGACCTTCTGGACCGTCCGGCGGATCTGCGGTGCGGCCTGTTCACCGGCGGCGCCGGCCTGCGCGAACGTGGAGCCGTCGGCGGCCTGGTCGGCGAAGGCCGACACCGGCTCGTGCACGTCGGCGCCGGTCTCGGCGTAGAGCTTGGCCAGTCCGTCACCGACCGTGGCGGCGCCGATCGCATCGGCGAGGGCCAGCGGGCCCACGGGATATCCGCAGCCGAAACGCATCGCGGCGTCGATGTCGGCGGCCGTGGCGTAGCCCTCCTCGAACATCGTCGCGGCGTGGTTCAGGTACGGGAAGAGCAGTCGGCGAGCGATCTGGGCGTCGGTGCCCTCACCCGTGATCTGGTCGACGATCTCCTGCATGGCTACTCCTGGGTAGGTTTCGGCTCGTGAAAGACTAGCGTGAGCCTCGCACCGAGGTGGCACAGTGAGAGCGACACCACAGAAAGCGGGGCACAGCGCGTGCGGTTGATCGTCGCCCGTTGTCAGGTCGACTACGCGGGCCGGCTGGCCGCGCACCTGCCGATGGCCACACGAGTCATCATGGTCAAGGCCGACGGATCAGTGCTGATCCACTCCGACGGCGGCTCGTACAAGCCGCTGAACTGGATGAGCCCCCCGTGCAAGCTGACCGAGGGATCCGATGACGACGGCGTCCTGGAGTGGACGGTGTCGGCCGCCAAGAGCGACGACACGCTGCGCATCCGCATCGAGGAGATCCTCAGCGACACGTCATACGACCTGGGTGTCGATCCGGGCCTGCAGAAGGACGGCGTCGAGAAGCACCTGCAGGAGCTGCTGGCCGAGCACACCGCGGCTCTGGGCGACGGCATGAGCCTGGTGCGCCGCGAGTACATGACCGCGATCGGTCCGGTCGACCTGCTCTGCAGAGACGCCGGCGGCGCCTCGGTCGCGGTCGAGATCAAGCGGCGCGGTGAGATCGACGGCGTCGAGCAGCTGACCCGCTATCTGGAGCTGATGAACCGCGATCCCCAGCTCCGCCCGGTCCGCGGCATCTTCGCGGCCCAGGAGATCAAGCCGCAGGCTCGCACGCTGGCCACCGATCGCGGCATCGAGTGCGTCCTGGTCGACTACGACGCCCTCCGCGGTATCGACGACCCGAGCCTGCGCCTGTTCTGAGCCTCGGCCCGCTATTGCAGCGGGACGTCGAAGACCTCGGTGCCGAGCTTGTCCCAGCGGTCGATCTCGCAGCCGTTCGCGCGGTCGAACGCGGCGTCGACCGCCTCGCCGTCGTACGTGCCCTCGATCGTGGCGGTTTGGGGGCCGCCGTAGATCATGGTGCAGACCTGGTCCTTCGGCAGCGGTGCGAAGATCTTGGGCGCCGCCTTCGCGAGCGCGGCGCACGCCGCCTCGGCATTGGGATGATCGCCGCCAACCGGATCGCACTCGAGCTTCATGACACGTGGCTTGGCCTCGGCGTCGGTCTTGACCGTGATGGTCACCTTGGTCGCCGGGCCGGTGCCGGACGACTCCCCCGACGTCGGGTTCAGGCCACAGCCGCCCAGGATCACCAGCGCGGCGCCGGCGAGCGCGAGCCTACGCACCGGCGACCGGCGGAGCCGTGGGATCGTTGCCCTCGCCGCCGTCCTCGCGTGCGACCCAATCCTCGATGCGCTCGTAGTCGTCCTTCGAGCGGGTCACGACGGCCAGCAGATCGCTCATCTTGGCGACCTCCTCGACCTGCTCCTTGATGAACCACTGCATGAACTGATCGGACGCGAAGTCGTTGTTCTCGCGCGCGATGCGGGTCAGCTCGTTGATCTGCTCGGTGACGCGCTTCTCCTGCGCGAGCGCGAGTTCGACCGGCTCGACGACATCGCCGAAGTCGCTACGCGGTGCCTCGAGCGCCGGGATGCGCGGCACCTCGTCGCTGTCGAGCAGATACCGGACCATCATCATCGCGTGGTCCCGCTCCTCGAGGGCCTGGCTGTAGAACAGCGCGGCCATCTGGGGCATCGTGAGTGCGTCGTAGTAGGTGGCGATCGCGATGTACTGCTGGTGCGCGCCGAACTCGTGGCCGAGCTGCTCGTTCAGCTTCTCGACGAATGCAGGTGCTGCCATGTGTCCCATGCTCCCATCCTCTCGCACCAAGGCGAGCCTCACCTATCGCTGGTAGCGTGTCCTCGTGCCCAAACCGCCGAAGAAGAAGTGCTGCAGCAGCAAGCCTGCCTGCAAGCGCTGCCCGATTCGGATGATGAAAGAAGGCCGGTTGCCCGAGGGCTACACCGTCAAGAAGCGCAAGCTGGTCAAGGTCAAGAAGAAGAAGTCCTCGAAGACCAAGGTCGACCTGGCCGCCTGACGGTTCGCCGAGCCTAGCCGCGCCTCACGATGGCGCGCCACGAAGGCGTGGCTTGCCTGAGGGGCGTCTGCGGCCTTCGCGTCAGGCCAGGTCGTTGGCCTTGCGGATCTCGTCGGCGATGCGGCCCATGATGTCGGTCATGCCGAAGTCCTTCGGGGTGAACACCGCCGCGACGCCGGACGCCTCGAGCTTGCGGCCGTCGGAGTCGGGGATGATGCCGCCCACGATCAGCGGGACGTCACCGATGCCCTCCTCGCCCATCAGGCGCTGCACCTCGGGCACCAGCTCCATGTGCGAGCCCGACAGGATCGACAGGCCGATCGCGTGGACGTCCTCCGCGACCGCGGCGGCGACGATCTGCGCCGGGGTCAGCCGGATGCCCTGGTAGATGACCTCGAAACCCGCATCGCGTGCTCGCACCGCGATCTGCTCGGCGCCGTTGGAGTGACCGTCGAGGCCGGGCTTGCCCACGAGGAACCGCAGACGCGTGCCGAGCTGCTCGCCGGTCTGCTGCACCTTCTCGCGCACCGCGGTCAGTTCGGCCCCGGCCTCGGCGACGCTGGTGACACCCTGGACGCCCGTGGGCGCCCGGTACTCGCCGAACACCTCGCGCAGCGCACCGGCCCACTCCCCCACCGTCGCGCCGGCCCGGACCGCGGCCAGCGTCGCCTCCATCAGGTTCGTGTCGGTCTTGGCCTCAGCCTGCAGGCGCTCCAAGGCATCGTCGACCGCCGCCTGATCGCGCTGCTCGCGCCATGCCTGCACATCGGCGATCGCATTGGCCTCGGCCTCGGGATCGGCGACCATGATGGCCGCGTCCAGATCCGCGGTCAGCGGCGAGGGCTCGGTCTCGGTGTAGCTGTTGACTCCGACGACCTTGAGCTCGCCGGATTCGATACGGGCACGGCGCTCGGCATGCGAGCCGACCAGGGCCTGCTTCATGTAGCCGGACTCGACGGCCGCCACAGCGCCGCCCATCGCCTGGACACGATCGATCTCGGCCTTCGCGCCCTCGATCAGCTCGTTGACCTTGGCCTCGATGACATGCGAGCCGTCGAAGATATCGCCGTACTCGAGCAGATCGGACTCGAACGCGAGCACCTGCTGCAGGCGCAGCGACCACTGCTGGTCCCACGGTCGCGGCAGGCCGAGCGCCTCGTTCCAGGCCGGCAGCTGCACCGCGCGGGCGCGGGCATTCTTGCTCAGCGTGACGCCCAGCATCTCCAGCACGATGCGCTGAACGTTGTTCTCGGGCTGTGCCTCGGTCAGGCCCAGGGAGTTGACCTGGACGCCGTAGCGCATGCGCCGCATCTTGGGGTCCTTGACGCCGTAACGGTCACGCGTGATCTCGTCCCACATCTGCGTGAAGGCGCGCATCTTGCACATCTCCTCGATGAAGCGCACGCCGGCGTTGACGAAGAACGAGATGCGCCCGACGACCTGCTCGAACTCGTCCTCGGGCACCTGGCCGGAGTCCTTGACCGCGTCGAGGACCGCGATCGCGGTGCACAGCGCGTAAGCGAGTTCCTGCGTGGGCGTGGCCCCGGCCTCCTGCAGGTGGTAGCTGCAGATGTTCAGCGGATTCCACTTGGGGATGTTCGTGACCGTGTACGCGATCATGTCGGTGGTCAGCCGCAGCGACGGCTCCGGACCGAACACGTACGTGCCGCGCGACAGGTACTCCTTGATGATGTCGTTCTGGGTGGTGCCCGCGAGCTGCGAGGGATCGACGCCCTGTTCCTCGGCCGCGACCTGGTACATCGCCAGGAGCCACATGGCCGTGGCGTTGATGGTCATCGAGGTGTTCATCTCGCCCAGCGGGATGTCCTGGAAGAGGCGTCGCATCGTGCCCAGATGCGGGATCGGGACACCCACCTTGCCGACCTCGCCCCGGCTGAGCTCGTGATCGGGGTCGTAGCCGGTCTGCGTCGGCAGGTCGAACGCGACCGACAGACCGGTCTGGCCCTTCGCGAGGTTCTTGCGGTACAGCGCATTGGACTCGGCGGCCGAGCTGTGTCCCGCGTACGTGCGCATCACCCAGGGGCGATCGCGTTCCGGCCGATCACGTTCGGGTTGGGACGCACTCTTGTCAGGCATAAGGGTCAGGCTACCGCCCGGTATCGCAGCGGTCACCGGGTTCGCGGCGCGGTATGGCTCACACTCGCCACTGCCTAGACTCAGGATCATGGTCAACCTGACACGCATCTACACGCGCACCGGAGACGCCGGGACGACCCGCCTGGGCGATATGAGCAAGGCCTCCAAGCTGGATCTTCGGCTGCAGGCCTATGCCGACGTCGACGAGGCGAACGCCCAGATCGGGATGGCCATCGCCCTCGCCCGGGCCGACGGCTCGCTGGACGATGACGTGATCGGCGTGCTCACGCACGTCCAGAACGACCTGTTCGACGTCGGAGCCGATCTGTCGACGCCCGTCGTCCAGGACCCGGAGTTCCCGCCCCTGCGCGTCGAGGCCGACTACATCGACCGTCTCGAGGGCTGGTGCGATCGGTACAACGAGGACCTGCCGAAGCTGCGGTCCTTCATCCTGCGCGGGGGCACCCCGTCGGCGGCCGGCGTCCATGTCGCGTGCACCGTGGTGCGCCGGGCGGAACGGTCCGCTTGGGCCGCGCTGGCCGAACACGGCGAGACCATGAACGTGCTGACCGCGAAGTACCTCAACCGGCTCAGCGATCTGCTGTTCATCCTGGGACGCTACGCCAATCGCGAGGCCGGCGACGTGCTCTGGGTGCCCGGCGGCGAGCGCTTGCGCGAGCCGTAAACAAGATGGCGGCGAGCGCTTGCGCGAGCCGTAAACAAGATGGCGGCGAGCGCTTGCGCGAGCCGTAGACAGACCGGCGGTGAGCGCTAGGACGTGTGGCGCGTCTTAGGCGCCCGCGGCGGCCAGGACGGCGTCGACCACCTCGTCACGGGTGGCTCCCGATCCGAGCACGGCGGCCACGCCCTGTTCGCGCAGGCGCGCCGCGTCGTCGGGGGTGATGACCGACCCGCCGATCACGAGCCGCAGGTCGGGGGCCTCGCTGGCGGCGATCAGCGCGACGAGCTCGGGTGCGTAGGCGAGGTACTCCCAGGAGTGGCAGCTGACGGCGATGACCTGGGCGTCCTCGTCGAGGGCGGTCGCCAGGAGGCGGTCGGGCAGGTTGAACCGCCCGACGTAGACGACCTCGGCTCCCGCATCGCGCAGGTACGACGCCACGAGCCGGGCACCGACCTCGTGCTGGTCGAAGCCGAACGTGCCCAGCACGACCCGTACCCGGGTCATCGCGGCGTTCCCAGCAGCGGGTCCTCGGGAAGGCCCGCGCCGCGACGGATCGCGCCGGCCATCTCGCCGATCGTCGCCTCGGCCTCGAGCCCGTCGAGGATGGCCGGCATCAGCGAACCGGCGTCGGCGGCGTCCTGGCCGAGGCGATCGAGCGCTGCACCGACACGTCCCTGGTCGCGGGTGCCGCGCCAGCGGGCGATGGCGTCGGCGTGCGCGTGGTCGGGCAGGATCTTGGACTCCGACGCCTCCCGCAGCAGGACGTCGTCCTCGTGCGGGATCGAGAAGCAGTTCACGCCGACGTGTGGCCGGTCGCCGTCGGCGATCTCGCGGCCGTGGCGTTCCATCGCGGCCGTGAAGATGGAACGGTAGTAGCCGGTCTCGAACAACTGCACCGGAGGCCCGGCCGACTCGAACTCGCGGATGCGGGCGGAGATCTCCTGCTCCATCTGGTTCGTCAGCCGCTCGACGTAGTACGAGCCGCCCAGCGGATCGGCCGATGCCTGGACGTCGGTCTCGAGTTCGATGATCTGCTGGGTGCGCAGCCCGACCATGTGCGCTTCGGGCGACGGGGTGCGCAGCGCCTCGTCGAATGCGGAGATCTCCATCGCCTTGACGCCCGCGGCCGCCATCGCGAACGCTTGAACCGCGCCGCGCGCGACGTTGTTGACCGGTTGCTGCGCCGTCATCGACGCTCCCGACGTGTGCACCGTGATGGTCGCGGACCATGATCGCGGATCGCGAGCGCCGAACTCCTCGCGCATCATCCGGGCGTACATCCGTCGGGTCGCCCGGATCTTCGCGATCTCGGTGAACACCTCCATGCGGCAGTTCACCAGGATCACGAACCGTGGCGCGAACTCGTCGACGTGCAGGCCGCGGGCGATCAGCGAACGGACCACCTCGCGGAGTTCGACGAAGCCCAGCGCCATCTCGTCGACCGGGCCGGGACCGCCGTCGCTGATGAAGTAGGTGTCCTCGACGAAGGGATGGAAGCGGGGCATCTCACGGGTCGCGAACTCGATGGTGTCCAACGCCATGCGCAGGCGCATCTCGAACGGCAACAGCGTGGCGTAGCCGTAGTCCTCCATGAAGAAGGGCGCGTTGATGACCGATCCCCGCAGCAACGCGGGATCGATCGATCGTCGGCGTGCCGTCAGGTACAGCCCGGCCACCGTGAACGCCGCCGGAAGGGAGTGCGAGATCGACACGTTCGCCAGGTCGATGCCGTCGTAGAGCTGCGCGAAGTCGTCGAGTCGGCAGATCGAGACGCCTTGCGTGCCCACCGAGTGTCGCGCGTACGGATGGTCCGGATCGAACAGCCCGACGGTCGGCGCGTCACCGATCACGTCCAGGCCGACCGCACCGTGCTCGAGCAGGTGGCGCAACTGCTCGTTGGAACGCGCGGGACTGCCTTCGCCGGACAGCTCCCGGTGCACCCAGGATCGGCCGCCGCGGCGGCTCGGCGCCTGGCCTCGGGTGAAGGGATAGGCCCCGGGATCGCCCAGATCGCGCGCGTAGTCCAGGTCCGCGATCTCGGTCGGCGTGTCGAACCCGGGACCGTCGCTCATGACCGGCCGCTCTCCGCCAGGACCGCGTCGGCGATCCGCTCGACGGTCCGGGGCACCGTCGTCTCGGCTCCGTCGGTCCATGCACGTGATCGCCGCAGGTACAGGTGCGCATCGTGTTCCCAGGTGAAGCCCATGCCTCCGTGCAGCTGCACCGCCGTCGACGCCGCCACCTGGAGGGCCCGCTGCGCGCTCACGACCGCGACGTCGACGTGCAGGGTGATCCGTTCGTCGTGGCTCGCCTCGGCGCGACAGGCACGTCGCACCGAGGACAGCGCCGCCTCGTACTCGACCGCCGCGATCGCACACCGGTGCTGCAGCGCCTGGAAGGTCCCGAGCGGGCGGCCGAACTGATGGCGCACCGCCAGGTGTTCAACGGTCAGGTCCAGGCAGCGGCGGGCGGCTCCCACCGCTTCGCAGGCGCGCGCCAGGCGCATGAGCAGGGTCGCCCGTTGGTTCGCCTCCGAGACGTCGGATGCCAGTCGGCGGGCCGGTGCTCCGTCGAGGGCGAGTCCACCGACGTCGACCGTCAGGTCGAACCGGTGCGGACGGCGTTCGAGGCCGTCGGCCGACGCGTCCACGACGAACAGTCCCCGCGGACTCGCCACGAGGAACCGGTCCGCGTGCTGCAGCGGATCGACGCGGGGCACGACGCCTGACAGGCGCGGCTCCTCACCGGGGCCCGTGACCTCGATCTCGTCGCACGCGGCGATCGCGGCGACGAGTTCGCCGGACAGGACCGCGTCGGTCAGCTCGTCGTCCGGAACCCTCTCGGCGAGCAACGCACCCGCGCCGACCACCGAACCCGCGACCGGCGCGGGCGCCAGTCGATATCCGATCTCCTCGCACAGCAGCCCGCGCAACACCGCGTCGCCGCCGGGGGCCACGCCGGCCAGATAGCCGCCGTCGCGCAGTGTCGACCACAGGTCTGCGTCGAAGGGGGCCCCGATCGTGTCCGGTGCCGGGCGGGCCGCAACGTCGCGCGCATCGGAGACGATCCGGGCGACGACGGCCCCGAACTCGGCCTGTTCACGGGTCAAGGGTGCCTGCATGTCATGCCGTCCTGTGTCGAGGGAGGCCGAGGACGCGCTGCGCGACGATGTCGCGCTGGATCTGTTGCGATCCCGAGGCGATCGTCGTGTGGCGGCTGTGCAGGAAGTCGAAGGCGAACTCGGCCGTGACGGGCGAGTCCGGTCCGGCGCAGGCGAGGGCCAGCTCGCCGACTGCCTGCGCCAGCTCGCTCCAGTAGAGCCGGATGATCGAGGAGCGCGCTCCCGGCACCTCTCCACGCGCCAGGCGCAGAGCCGTGCCCGCGTTGAAGTCGCGCAGCAGTCCGCATCGGATCCACACGTCCGCGAGCCGTTGCTTCAGATCCACGGCATCGGCTCCGGCCAGGCGCCCGTCGGCGATCGCGGCCGCGATGACCTCGGCGATCTGCGATACACGGGCCTGAAGCCGCGCGTGATTGTGCAGTCCCAGATCGGATCGCTCGTGCTCGAGCATCGCCATCGCGAACGCCCAGCCGCCCCCGGGATCGCCGGCGACATGATCGACCGGCACCGTCGCGCCGTCGATGAACAGCTCTCCGAACTCGCGATGATCGCCGGTGATCTGCGTGATGGGCCGGGCCTCGACGCCTGGCTGGTGCAGGTCCAGGATCAGCATGCTCAGGCCGCGGTGCCGCTCGGCGGTGGTGTCGGTGCGGCACAGCAGCGCGCAACGATCGGAGTAGGTCGCCCAGGACGTCCAGACCTTCTGGCCGCGCGCGACATAGTGATCGCCCTCGAGGACCGCGGTCGTGCGCACCCCCGCCAGATCCGATCCCGCATCAGGCTCGGAGAAGCCCTGGCACCAGATGTCCTCCGCGCTCAACATGCGCGGCAGATACTGCTTCTTGAGCGTCTCACTGCCCAGGGCCATGAGCGTGGGGCCGAACAGGATGATGCCCGGCTGGTTGACCGGTTCGGGCGCGCCCGCCTTCGTCAGCTCCTCGTAGTAGACGAACTGCTGGAGCGGCCCCGCGCCGCGACCCCCGTACTCGCGCGGCCAGGCGACCCCCGCCCAGCCCGCATCGAACAGATCGCGCTGCCAACGACGGCGGGCGTCGAACAGTTCCGCCTCATCCATGCCGGGGACAAGGCGCGGCACCCGGCCGTCCAGCCACCGGCGGAGCTCGGTGCGGAATTCCTCGACGTCCTCGCCCAGGTCGATGTTCAGGTCGAGCTCGAAGATCGCCGCGGTCATGCGGATCTCTCCATGAACTTCGCCACGGCAGCGCGATGGTCGGGGCCGCGCAGCAGCTCGGCGAACCGCAGATCCTCGACGATCCTGGCCTGGCGCGCCTCGTCGATCCGCGCCCTGAGCAGGCCTTTGGTCGTCGTCAGCGACACCAGCGGTTGATCCGCCACGGCGGTCGCCAGCTGCCGCGCCTGGTCCGTCAGCTCCTCGTCCTCGACCACGCGGAGCGCCAGTCCGGCCGCCACGGCCTCATCGGCGCCCAGCCAACGACCCGTGTAGAACAGTTCGGCGGTCAGCTGAGGGCCGAGGAGCGCCGGGAACGTCGCCGAGCTGCCGGCCTCGGGGCACAGCCCCAGCGCCGCGAACGGTGCGCGCAGCCGGGCGCTCCGCCCGACCAGGACCAGGTCGACATGGCCGAGCAAGGTGAAGCCGATGCCGACGGCTACGCCTCGAACGGCGGCCACGATCGGCTTGCGAAGCTGCTCCAGCGCTGTCATGAGAGCCGGATAGCCGTGCTCCCGGCCATCCTGAGGCGGTGCCGGAGGATGCTCGGCCTCGCCCAGATCCCAGCCGGCCGAGAAGTGATCGTCGGCGCCGCGGATCAGCAGGCACGAGATCGCCTGATCGCGATCGGCCGCTTCGAGAGCGGCGGCCAACGCATCGAACATCGCCGTGTCGAGCGCGTTGCGCGCCTCGGGCCGGTCGATGACGATCTCCCTGACCCGGCCGTGATCCTCGATCCGGACGGCATCGCTGCTCATCGGCGTCCGCTCCCGGCGTCGGCCAGGGCGGACTCGGCACGCGACCATTCGCGATCGATGATCTCGCGCAGGTAGCCGGCCCGTTCGGCTCCGGTCATGAAGTCGAATCGGATCGTGCCGAACGGATCGATCCGCTCTCGGATCAGCCGGCGTTGCTCCGGGGTCGGTTCGGTCGTGGCGGGCACGTCGTCGGGCACGCGCAGCTCGAAGCCGGTCGCGGCGACCACGTCGTCGACGCTCGCGCCGCCGTGCACGCTCTCGATCGCGAACGGGACGCCGTCGTCGGTCTTGATCAGGACCGCGATCGGGGTGATGATCTTGACCGGTCCGTCCTGCAGCCCGCGCGCCCGGCGCGCCTCGGCCGAGATCGGATAGCGGCCCCCGGTGGCGAAGTCCACCTTCTCGGTCAGGATCCGCGGATCGTGACGCCCGAAGTACGCGAGCATGGTGCGGTAGTTCTGCACGACCTCAGGAGCACCGACACCACCGGGCAGACGCACCTTCGGCCGGTCCCAGTCGCCGATCACGGACAGGTTGATCGAGGCGTTCTGATCGATCTGCGCCGACGAGACCGCCTCGACGTTGCCGCGATTGGCCAGATGCACGACGTTGACGTTGTCGATGAAGCCCCATCGCGCGGTCGATCCGCGGTACGCGGCGGCTTCGGCGCCCATGAACGCCAGCTCGACGGCCGGCATGCCCATCGCGTTGTAGCCGACCATGTACGCGTCGGGCGCATGGGTCAGCTTGGCGAGCATGTACGACGCATAGGCCAGGGGCGTGAACGAGCCCAGCACCGTGACGCCCGACTCGTCCATCTCCGACGCGATGCGGCACACCATCAGTTCCGCGATCTCCTGATCGCTCGTCGACACGGTGATCTCCTGATCGCTCATCGCGCGACCTCCAGCACTCGGGCCTGGCGGGCCAGCTCGGCCAGGACGGGACCTCGCGAGCCGATGACCCGATCGCGGTACTCGCGCTCGGACTCCGTCGCGAGCTGGGCGACATACCGTTCCTGCTCCTCGCCGCCGGCCGTCGTCACGGCGGCGTAGTCCAACAGCTCGGGGGCGTCGAATGTGTAGCAGGGCACGTGCGACGTCGGATGGGCCCCGAAGGGCGCCTCGATGACGTGATCGACCAGGAAGCCGGCGATCTTGGTGTGGTGCGGATCGGCCGCGATGACGTCGGTGTCGACGATCTCCTCGCACGTCACGATCACGATCTCGGCAGCCTTCGCCAGGTCGTCGTCGATCCCGAAGGTGCCGTCGAACTGGGCATTGCCCAGCCGATCGGCGCGCCACGCGTGCACGATCGCGATCCGCGGGCGGATCGCCTTGACGACCAGCTCCTGCTCGCCGGTGAACGGATCGGTCACGAAGCCGTAGACCTCGGGGTTCAGCTTCACCAGGTCCGAAGTGGGCGGACTCCCAAGGCCCGGATAGGCCATGAATCCGATGTTGCGACCGGCGGCGTCGAGCCCGGCTTCCATCGACAGGCCGGTCAGCTCCTCGAGCTCCAAGGTTCCCGACTCGGCGCCGCGGCGCAGGTTCGGCGCCAGTCCGAACGCCTCGAGGGTGACCATCGAGAACGTCAGCCGGCCGACCGCCCCGGCGGCGAGCAGCAGATCGACATCGGCCGAGCCGATCAGGCTCAGGAGGTGTAGATCGCGTCGCCCGGCTCGGACCAGCTCGCGCACGGCCGCCATCGGGTGATTGCACAGCCAGGCGCCGCCGAGTGCCACCGAGTCTCCGTCTCGGACGACCTCGCCGATCGTCTCGAGCTCGACCACCTTGCTCTCCATCAGACCTCCCATATGATTTTCTGACTCCAGATTATCAAAGCACGCTGGATCTGGACAGCCCTGCCTCAGGACCCGTCCGCCTCAGAGCTGGAATCCGCCGTCGACGTCGATGTGTTGACCCGTGACGTACGCGGCCTCGTCCGAGGCCAGGAAGCAGGCGACGTTCGCGACGTCCTCGGCCGTGCCGAGGCGACGCAGCGGGATGGTCGGGATGACTTCGGCGATGAGCTCGTGCGAGATGTCGCCCGTGGCACGGATCCGGTGCGTCATGCCGTCGGCCAGCGCACCCGGACCCACCGAGTTCGCCCGGACGCCGAATTTGCCCTCCTCGGCCGCGATCGCCCGCACGAGCGCCTCGACGCCGGCCTTCGGCGACGACGACAGAGCGTCGCGCGGCGGGAACTTGCGGACGGCGAACGTCGTGACCGCGGTCAGACTCCCGCGTGTCGCTCGGAGCGAAGGCAGCACCGCATGCACCAGGTGGAAGAACCCCTGCAGCTCGGCGGCGACGTGCTCGGCGAAGAGCTCGGGCGTCAACGCACTCACGTACAGCTGCGGGACGTACGGCCCCGCGGCGTGGACGACGGTGTCGATCCGGCCCCATTCCGCACCCACGCGTTCGACCAGCTCGCCGATCGCGGCGGCGTCGGTGAGGTCGACCGGAGCCGCGAGGGCCTGCCCGCCCGAGCCGACGATCTGGTCGACGACCGCCTCCGCGGCGGCGGCGTTGGATCGATAGGTCAGCGCCACCCGGTGGCCCCGGCGCGCCAGATTGAGGCAGGCGGCGCGACCGACGCCGCCCGACCCGCCCGTGACCAGGGCGATTCGTTCCTCTGCCATGCGAATCTCTCCTAATAATCCTGACGCCAGATTATCTCAATCGGGAACGCCAGATGGCTGTCTGTGCTCGAAACGGGGCGCTCCGGATCAGGCGCCGGGCTCCGCGAGCTGGTCGCGCAGGCGCAGCTTGTCGATCTTGCGCGACGGGTTCTGCGGCAACTCGTCGAGGAACCACACGCTGGTCGGCTTCTTGTAGCTCGCCAGGAAGCGCCGAGACCACTCCACGATGTCGTCAGCCGTGGTCCGCGCCCCGGGACGCAGTACGACGGCGGCACTGACCGAGGTGCCCCATCGTTCGTGCGGAAGCCCCAGGACCGCCACCTGGACGACGTCGGGATGCTCCGCGATGACCCGCTCGACCTCGGCCGGGTACACGTTCATACCGCCGCTGACGATCAGCTCCGCCTGCCGCCCACTGACGAACAACCTGCCGTACTCATCGAGCCGGCCCACGTCGCCGGTGCGAATCGCGCCGTCGATGATCGTGGCCGCCGTCTTGTCCGGATCGTTCAGATAGCCCGAGAAGCCGACATCGGATCGCGCGTGGATGAAGCCCTCCTCGCCGATCTCGGCCCGGGTCCCGTCCTCCCGGGCGATCCACAGCTCCGCGCTCGGCATCGCCAGGCCGCCTGAGGCGAAGATCGGATCGCCGGGCCCCACGTCGCGATACATCCACGGCGCGGTGCAGGCCACCGGAGCGACCACCTCGGTGGAGCCGTACGCCTCGACGAAACGTCCCTTCAGCGCCCGCACGACCGCCTCGATGTCACGTGGATGCCCGATCGATCCGGTGTGCATGACGCAGACCAGGTGATCGAGGATGTCGGGCTCCGCGGCCAGCCGTTCGGCGAAGCCCGCGAGCATCGGCGACGAACAGTAGGTCCACGTCGACCGCTCGCGCCGCATCACGTCGAACCAGCTGTCGAGGTCGTAGTGACCGAGGAACCGCACCGTGCCGCCGACGTAGAGGTGGGCGAACACCATGCTCCAGAACGACGCCACGAACGACACCGAGCCGGTGAACGCCATCCGGCTGCGCGCGGGAATGCCCAGATTGAACGGCGCGATCCGGCAGTTCATCGTCAGCGCCTGGTGGCTCGCCATCGCACCCTTGGGCCGCCCGGTCGTTCCGCTGGTATAGCCGATGACGGCGATATCGCCGCCTTCGAGCCCGTTCGTGATCGGCTCGGGGGTGGTGACCTCGGCGAGGCGGCGAGCCAGCTCGTCGCCGTCGAGCTCGAGGACCTGGCGGGTGACGCTCAGGGAGAGCGACTCGACGTGGTGGCGCAGGCCGGAGGTGTAGAGCAGGATGTCAGGTCGCGCATCGTCGACGATGTACTGGATCTCGGCCGTGGCGAGCCGCGCATTGAGGTGGACGACCGTGGCTCCGGCGATCCACGACGCCAGATACGCCGGCATGACCTCGACGCGGTCCTCGGACAGCACTGCGACGCGGTTGCCACGACCGGCACCGTCCTCGCGCAGGATCTGGGCCAGGCGCATCGAGACCTCGCCGAGCTCGGAGTAGGTGAGCGAACGCGATCCGTCGTCGAGGGCGACCGCGTCGCGGTGGCGCCGGATCGAATCGAGCATCAGCCGGTCGAGGGTATGGGTGATCGCAGGCATGCGTGTCTCCTGGAGACGAGTCGGGTCGCGGTTAGGCCGCGAATCCACCGACGAACAGTCGGTGCATGGTGTCGGCGAGCTTCGAGACGCCGGTTCCGGCGTCGTAGCCCAGTACGAGACGCGAATAGGCCGCGCCCTCGTAGGCCATCGAGTGCAGGTCGGCGACGACCGACATGTCGAGGTCTTCACGGGCGATCCCGGAGGTCTGCCCGTAGCGCAGCACCCGGATCGAGCGCTCGATGAAGCTGTTGCGCATCCCATTCCAGGCCGCTGCCAGTTCCGATCCCGGTGCGGCGAGCTCGCGCCACGCCCGGATCGCACCGAGATGTCGTTCGTAGCAGTCCAGATAGGCCAGCATCTGTCCGTGGATCGCCAGCCGCCCGTGGTCGAGCGGCAGGTGGCTCTCGCGGATGATCGCCTCTTCGACCGCGGCCTGCAGGCTGTGCAGGATGTCGGCCTTGTCGGCGAAGTAGCGATACACCGATCCGGAGGCGATGCCGGCCTCCTCGGCGACATCGTTCATCGTGGCCTGGGCCAGTCCCCGCTGAGTGAAGACCCGGGCGGCCGCGTCCTGGATCATCTGGCGCGTGCGGATGCCCTTGACCGATCGCGGCAGCACCTTGTCCGAGGACGCCTGCCAGCGGATCGACGGTTCGAACCGGACCTCGTCCCATGGCGGCATCGGGATGCCGGGCCGCGCGTCCGGATCGGGATAGACGCCCGTCGCGATCAGCTGATCCATCGTCTCGGCGATCACGGCGGACGGCCGGGTCGTAAGACCGCCGTCGTGGGCGGCACGCATCTGGTGCATCAGCATGTCGACGACCAGGGCCGCGAGCAGTCTCCGCCGGGCGACCGGCAGATCGACGTCGAGCCGGTCGGTCAACGCCTTGACCGACTCGGCGCGCGGATCGCGGGGGGTGCGGCGGCCGGCCCATCGGCTGCGCTCGAAGAACATCCGCAGGGCACCGGGGTGCCGGTCGAGCGCATCGAGCAGCGCCTGGACCGCGGCGCGCTGATCGTGGCGATCGGACACCGAATCGACGAGATCGTCGCTGAGCGAGTCGAGCAGTGCGACCGGCAGGTCGTCCTTAGCGGGAAAATGCCGATAGAGGGCGCCGGTCGTCAGGCCCACGTCCGCCGTGATGTCGATCAACCGCGCGTTGTCGAAACCATGCTCGGCGAACCGGGCATCGGCGGCGTCGAGGATGAGATCGCGTGTCGACCGCGACGAGGTATCGGCCTGCGTCTGCTCGCCTGCGGTCGTCACGGTCCTCCTCGCCGGATGCGTCGGGGTGCTGGCGACTGATCGTGCCGCGACTGAGCCGGGTTTGCAACCAGGCGCGGCGCCGTCCACCGGCACGACCAGGGCAGACTCCGGCTCGTTCTCGGTCCTTCGGCGGCTCATGTCTCCTCCTTCACAGGGTCAGCGCCAAGCTCGAGGCCTGCGCGATGGCGGATCGCACGGTGCGACTGCCGGTGACGTCGCCGACGAGGTGGAGGTCGAAGTCAACCTGTCCCAGTTCGTCGGCGTTCTCGCGGTTGGACACATTGGGCCCGACCATGACGACGGCATCCGCGGCCACCCGCCGCGTGCGCGCGCCGTACAGCACATCCAGATCGACCCAGCCGTCACCGGTCTCCGCGATGTGACACAAGGTCACGACATCGACGTCGGCGGCGAGCAGCCGTTCGAGCGTCTGGTGCACCGTGACCTCCCGGGCGGGGACCGTCGCGCCGAGCGCATCGAAGCGGGTCGCGATCGTGACGCTCCATCCGTCGTCGACGAGCTTCTCCGCGACGACGAGGGCCTCGTTCCCGCCGAGGTCGTCGTACACGACGGCCGTCGAGCCCCTGCTCAGCGATCCCCCGAAGCCCAGCGCCTGCCACGACGAGAAGACGCGTGTCGTCAGCACGGTCGCCGGCGCTCGGGTCTGGCGCCACGTCTCCGGTGGGCGCGATCCGGTGGCGAGCACCACGGCATCGGGTTCTGCCGCATGCAGCAGATCAGGCTCGGCCGGGCTCCTCAGCCGCACCGAGACGTCGAGCCGGTCCAGCTCGCCGGCGTACCAGTCGACGAGCGCACCGAGATCGGATCGGCCAGGCGCCGCGGCGGCGATGGCGAGCTGACCGCCCAGCCGGCCCGTCAGTTCATGGAGCCGCACCTCGTGCCCGCGCAGCGCGGCCGTCCGGGCGACCTCGAGCCCTGCTGGCCCGCCACCGACCACGACGATCCTCCGGCGGGCCGGCGGTGCGGGCACCGGCTCACGCGACTCGCGACCGACCTCCGGATTGACCGAGCAGGACATCACCCCGGTGGTCAGGAACGCACCGACGCATCCTTCGTTCGTGCCGATGCAGGGGCGTGGCGCGCCGCTTCTGCCCGGGTCGAGCGTCTTGGGCACCAGGTCCGGTTCGGCGATCAAGGGGCGCACCATCGACACCAGATCCGCCAGGCCTCCGGCGACCACGTGATCCGCCAGATCAAGCGTCATGAGACGGCCCGTGACGATCGTGGGCGCCGTGAGCTCGCGGGTCACCGTCACGGCGTCCTCGAGCTCGTAGCCGAGAGGCGCTTCGTTCGTCGCGAAGATGCGGTGATACCGGTGATATCCCCCGGTGGACAGATCGACGAAGTCGACCTGCGGCTCCAGACGTACGGCGATCTCGGCCGCATCTGCGGGTCGAAGGCCACCCGGCACGTCATCGTCGACGCTCAGCCGTAGACCGACGACGAATCGAGCGCTGACCGCCGACCGGACGGCGGCCAGCACGTCCTGGACGATCTTGAGCCGGCCGTCGAGGTCGCCCCCGTACGCGTCGTCTCGGTGGTTCGTGGCCGGCGAGAGGAACTGCGAGAGCAGGTAGCCGTGCGCCGCGTGGATCTCGACGCCGTCGAGCCCACCCTGCTCGGCCCGCGCCGCGGCAGCGGCGAACGCGGCGACCACTTCTTCGATCATCGCCGCGGACATCGTCAACGGCGCCACGCCCACCCAGGGATTGGCGATCTCGCTGGCGGACCACGGCTGATGTCCTGGCACGGCGCGCGCCGGCCCTGCATGCCAGAGCTGCTGCATCACGGCGCTGCCCTCGTCGTGAAGGGCCTCGGAAATCCGGCGGTATCCCGCCACCACACGATCGTCCCCCGCCGGGATGGACGAGGGGCTGAGCGGATGCACGCCGCCGACGCCCAGGATCGTGAGCGCTACCCCGGCGGCCGCCCGAGCACGGTGGTACTCGACCAGCGCATCGGACTCGTCGACCCACGGCAGCCCGATGTTGTGCGGTCCGCGCACGAGCCGGTTGCGCAGATGCACCGATCCGATCGACAACGGCGACAGCACATGGTCAAGCATCGCTCGACCACCGCACGGCACGCCAATACATGGCGTCCGATTATCTACGTGGCAGACACTGCGCAAGCAGCCACGAGAGATGGGGCTCTCGATCGGCCGAGAATCCGGCCATTTTCAGCACCAGACCGGTCAGGCCACGCGATTCAGGACGAACTTGTGATTGACATCACCGCGTTCTAGGCCCAGAGTAGTCGTGATAATCCGGGGTCAGGATTTCTAAGGAGTAAAGGTGATGAAGCGTCGTTCCCCCCTCGTGGCCGCCATGGCAGCCACGATCCTGCTCGCCGTGTCCGCATGCGGTGGGTCCTCAGACAAGGCGTCCAGCGACGGCAACTGCGATGACGGCGATCCGATCCGCATCGGTGCCGTCCTCGAACTGACGGGCCCGGTGGCGGAGGTCTCACAGCAGCAGCTCCAGGGCGCCGAGCTGGCCGTCAAAGAGCTCAACGCCGGCGACGGCATCATGGGCCGATGCGTCGAGCTCATCGACAAGGACTCGGAGAACGATCCGACGAAGGCCGCCGCGGTCACGCGCGAACTGATCGACCGCGAGGAGGTCAACGCCCTGATCGGTCCGGTCAACAGCGGTCCACAGGGCGCCAGCATCGAGGTCAGCAAGGAGACCGACACCCTGCAGATCATCGGGGCTCTCGCCGACATCGACTACGCGTCGTACCCGTTCGTGTTCCGTGCTGAGTTCGCGTCCAAGCAGGTCGGACCCGGCTTCGTCTCGTTCGTCGACGAGCTCGGCAAGAAGAAGATCGGCATCCTCGCCTCGAACGATGCGTTCGGCACCAGCATCGCCGACTCCGTCCAGGCGACCGCCAAGGAGCAGGGCGTCACCCTGGCCAAGACCGAGTTCTTCGATCCGCAGTCCGTCGACCTCCTCCCCCAGGTGCGCTCGGTGCGCGACTCGGGCGCGGACGTCGTCGTGGTCGTCGCCACGGGTCAGACCGGCATCTCCCTGCTCAATGCCCGCAAGGAGCTGAAGTGGGACGCGCCGGTGCTCGGCTTCTCGGGCATCGCGACACCTGAGATCGTCGAGGGGGTCGGCGAAGCCGGCATGAAGGACGTCTACGTCACCCTCAACTACGACAAGCTGGTCCGTGATCCGGGCGCCGCGGCCCCGGCCGACGCCAAGGTCGTCGACTTCATCGCCAAGCTGAAGAAGGCCCGCAACGAGGACCCGCTGAAGCTCAACATCCAGTGGCCGACGGGCGGCTACGACATGGTCATGCTGCTGGCATCGGCCATGAACGAGGCCGACAGCACCGATCCGGAGAAGGTCCGCGACGCGCTGTACGCGAAGGGCTTCGACGGGGTCAAGTCGACGTACGAGGCCTCCGACGGAGATCACGACATGATCCCCGACGATCAGCTGGCCTTCGTCGTGGCCGGATCGCTGAAGGACGGCACGCTGGAGCGCGTCGCCGCACAGTGACCCGGCGGGCGGGGGCGAGGGGCTTGGCCCCTCGCCCCCGCCTCCACCACGACCACCAAGGGAGCTGACCACGATGACGTGGGTACTCGAAACCACCATGATCGGGCTGACGACCGGCGCCGTGTACGCCTTGATCGCCATGGGCTACAACGTCGTGTTCGCCACGACCGGCGTCCTGAACTTCGCCCACGGCGAGTTCTTCATGGGCGGCATGATGATCGGCGCGTTCCTGTTCGTGACCGTCGGCCTGCCGGCCCCCGTCGCCCTGCTGGCCACGGTCCTGATCGGCGCGCTCGCGGGCGTCATCGAGGAACGGCTGGCCGTGCGCGGCGCGATCGAGAAGGGCACGGGGCTCGGGTCGTCGGGCTGGGTCCTGTCGACCCTCGGCTTCGGCATCATCATCCAGGCCGGCATCACCCTGTGGCGGGGCCCCGAGCTGCGGACGTTCCCGTCGTTCATGCCGTTCGACTCGATCACGATCTTCGATGTGACCATCACATCGCAGCGGATCCTGATCATCGTCGCGGCCCTGGGCGTCGGCGCCGCGATGTACTTCTTCCTCGAAAAGTCACTCCTCGGCCGCGCGCTGGGGGCGGTCGAGCAGGATCCCGATGCCGCCCGCCTACGGGGCATCCCGGTGGTCCGCCTCGGCGTCATCGCCTTCGCGATCGGCGGCGGCCTCGGCGCCCTGGTCGGCTTCCTGACGGCACCGCTCAGCGCGGCCGTCTCCTCCGTCGGCCTGGTGTTCGGCCTCAAGGGCTTCATCGCGGCGGCCGTCGGCGGCATCCCGTCCATCAAGGGCGCACTGATCGCGGGATTCGGGCTCGGCCTGCTCGAGGTGTTCGGAGTCGCCTGGCTGGGCGCCGGCTACCGGGACGCGATCGTCTTCGGTGCCTTGATCGTGGTGTTGATGATCCGGCCCGCCGGCCTGTTCGGCGCCGGTGTGGTGAGGGCGGTCTGATGGAGAAGTTCACCTTCGGCGCTCCTGCGAGTCGCCTTCGCTATCTCGGCTTGCTCGCGGTCGCACTGCTGATCGCCGGCCCGCAGCTCTTCGCCACGCTGTTCAGCGGGCTGACGAGCCTGATCGTCGCACCGTTCACCGGCAGCGTCGAGTTCACGTCCAGCCGCTACGAGATCTTCAATGCCGAGCTGCTCCTGATCTATGTCGTCGTGGTCCTGGGGCTCAATCTGATCTTCCAGGCGGGCATGATCTCCCTGGGGCACAGCGCGTTCTTCCTGTTCGGCGCGTACGGGGTGGGGTTGCTGACCGTCAAGGCCGACTGGTCCTTCTGGCTCGCCCTGCCCGCCGCGGCGATCATCGCGGGTCTCATCGGTCTCGTGCTCGGCGCACCGGCGCTGCGGCTCGGGCTCTTCACCCTCGCGATGGTGACGATGGGCTACAGCATCGTGTCCGAGGACATGTTGCTGGAGTGGCGATCCATCACCGGTGGCGGCGACGGGCTCGCCGGCGTCAAGAAGCCGGCCCCGTTCGACACGATCGAGTCCTACTACTGGCTCGTGGTCATCGTGGTCGTGGTGGTGTTCCTCTTCACCCGCAACTGGCTGCGTTCACCGATCGGCCGGGCCGGCAAGGCCACAGCCGACAACGAGGTCGCCGCGGGCAGCGTCGGGATCGACGTCCGCGTGGTCAAGCTGCGCGCGTTCGTGGTGTCCGGCACGATCGCGGGCCTCGGCGGGGCCCTGTACGCCCCGCTCATCGGGTTCCTGTCCCCCGGGGCGTTCACGGTCGATCTGGCGGTCCTGTTCCTGCTCATGGTGCTGCTGGGCGGCGGTGGCACGGTCATCGGCCCGATCATCGGAGCATTCGTGCTGTTCCGGATCCCCCTGGCGGTCGAGGACATCACGGGCGAGGCCGGCAACGTCAGCCTGCTGGTGTACGGCGTCGTCCTGATCGCGTCGGTCCACCTGGTGCCCCAGGGCTTCATGAGCGCCTGGTGGTTCCTGCGCGCTCGATTCGGCCGCGCGGATGACCGCGCCGAGCGCGTCGTCCAGGAGACGTCCAACGACGAGGCCTTCGAGGCCGTCCTGGCCCAGCTGCCGCGACCTGAGGACGCCTGCCTGCTGGACGCCCGCGGACTGCGTCGCCGGATGGGTGGCGTGCAGGCCGTCGACGGCGTCGACCTGGCTGTCGACACCGGTCAGGTGCACGCCTTGATCGGACCGAACGGATCGGGCAAGACCACGACGCTCAACCTGCTGTCGGGATACGTCGAGCCCGACCAGGGCACGTTCGAGCTGAAGGGTCAGGCCGTGGCTGCCGCCGGCCATATCCGAGCACGGGCCGGTCTCGGGCGCACGTTCCAGACGCCACTGCTGTTCGACGGCATGTCGTGTGTCGAGAACGTGCTGGTGGCGCTCGACCGCCATCGTCAGGCATCGAACCTCGCCTACCTGTTGCGCCTGCCCGCGGCGCGTCGGGAGGAACGCCTGCACTGGCGGCGGGCCTGCGAGATCCTGGCGGCGGTCGGACTGCACGATCCCCAACGGCGGGCCGACGTCCTGCCGCCGGGCGAGCGCCGTCTGCTCGAGCTGGCCAGGCTGGTCGCCGCCCGGCCGTCCGTCGTCCTCATGGACGAGCCCGCGGCGGGTCTGACGCACGCCGAGATCGAGCACCTGGAGCGCATGGTGCGCGTCATGGCCTCGGCCGGCATCAGCGTCGTACTGGTCGAGCACCACGTCGACCTGGTGCTCCGGCTCGCCGACACGGTCACGGTGCTCGACTTCGGCAAGGTCATCGCGCACGGCAGCCCCGCCGAGGTCCGCGAGCATCCCGATGTGGTGGCGGCCTACCTCGGGACGTCGACGGCGTCCGGGGCCGAAGGAGGAGGAGGAGGCGCGTCATGAGCCTGCTGTCGATCCGCGACCTGAACGCGGGCTACGGGCTCGTCCCGGTACTGCACGACGTGTCGCTCGATGTCGCCGAGGGCGAGATCATGACCGTGATCGGCTCCAACGGGGCCGGCAAGTCGACGCTGCTGCGCACGATCAGCGGTCTGACCGATGTGCGGTCGGGCTCGGTGACGATGGACGGGCGCGAACTGACCGGCGGCTCCCCCGCCGTCGTAGGCCGTGCCGGCATCGCCCACGTCCCGGAGAACCGCCGGGTCTTCGCGGCACACTCGGTCGAGGACAATCTGCACTTGGGCGCGTACGTCCGAGGGGCGTCACGACGCGAGCTCGCCATCGACACGGCCCGCGTCTACGAGCAGTTCCCCGTGCTCGGGGAGCGGCACCGGCAGAAGGCCGGGACGCTGTCGGGCGGCGAGCAGCAGATGCTCGCGATCGGCATGGCGCTGATGGCCCGCCCGCGGCTGATGCTGCTCGACGAGCCGTCGCTCGGCCTGGCGCCGATCGTGGTCGAACGCGTCTTCGCCGCGATCTCGGACCTGGCGCGCGACGGCATGACGATCCTGCTGATCGAACAGTTCGCCCATGCGGCTCTGCAGATCGCGGACCACGGCGTGGTCCTGCATTTGGGCGAAGTCGTCGCGAGCGGTGACGCGGCGACGCTGCAGCAGGACGACGCCGTGCGCCGCGCCTACCTGGGATAGCCGGTCGCTCCCGGACAGAGCAGGACCCGCTCCCTGAGGAGCGGGTCCTGCTCTGCTGTCGAGATCGCGCGGGTACTCAGTCCCAGTCGATGATGCGGGCGACGACCGGCCGGTCGGCATCCCAGTCGATGACACGCGGCTTGGCGACGTCCCAGTCGATGACGCCAGGCTTGACCTTGACGATCTTCGCCTTGACGGTGTGGTGATGGTGCGGAGCGGCGCTCGCGGCGGGGGCGATGCCCACCGTCGCGGCGGCCGTGATGAATGCGGCAGCTGCAATGCGCTTGATGAACACGGGGACACCTTCTCGTTCTGTGAATGGCTGCAGCTAGGGCTGAACTGCTTCTACGATTCTCGCCCGGCGGCGAGCGAGCGTCAACCGGACGAGGGAACGCCCTGACCTCAGACGACGTTGTTGACGCGTTGCCCCGGTGGAGAGGACTCGAGCCACGACAGCAGGCCCGTGAGCGCGCCGGCGCTCATCGCCAGCTGACCCACCCCGAGATCGTTGGTCGTACCGACCACCAGGTGATCGGCGTGCAGCACGTGCACCTCATCGCCCGTCGGGGCTCGCCGCCCCTCGACCTCGACCTCACCGCGCACGAAACGGTAGCGCGGGCGCAAGGACACCGAGAACGTCCGGTACCAGTGCAGCTGGGGTCCGCTGTAGATCGCGAAGCCCAGGACCCACCCCGAGTGACGGGTGGCGCTGCGGTTCACACTCATGTCGAAGGCGGCGCCCGAACGCCGGATCAGTACCCGTCGCCTGACCACGAGCCAGGCGACCGCGGCCAGCAACAGCGCGAGGATGAGCGCCAGGGAGTCCACGAACCACAACCACAGTGGCACCGTGCACCCCCTTCCGGGTCAGACGAGCAGTGACTTGGCCTCGGCTCGACGGACGGCATCTTCGTCGCCGGCCTCGCGTGCGGCCGACAGCTCGGCCTCGACGGCCGCCTTGTCGAGTTCACCAGCCAACGAGATGTCCTCGCTCAGCACCGACACGTGATCGTCGGCGACCGAGAGGAAGCCCTCGGCGACCACCGCACGGACCACGTCGCCGCCCTCGGCCGGGTGGATCGTGACGACCCCCGGCACGAGGAGCGACAGCAGCGGAGCGTGACCCCGCAGCACGCCGAGGTCGCCCTCGACGGTGCGCGCGGAGATCTCGGAGGCCTGGCCCGACCACACGACGCGGTCGGCGGCCACCAGCTCGATCTGCAAGACGTCAGCCATGATCAGAGGTTCTTCTGGATCTCGGCCCACTTGGCGTCGACGTCGTCGAGACCGCCGCACATGAAGAACGCCTGCTCAGCCACGTGGTCGTAGTCGCCGTCGCAGATCTTCGTGAACGCGTCGATGGTCTCGTCGATCGGAACCGTCGAACCCTCGATACCGGTGAACTGCTTGGCCACGTACGTGTTCTGGCTCAGGAAGCGCTGGATACGGCGGGCGCGCGACACGATCGTCTTGTCCTCTTCGGACAGCTCGTCGACGCCGAGGATCGCGATGATGTCCTGCAGCTCCTTGTTGCGCTGCAGGATGCCCTTGACGCGGTTGGCCGTGTCGTAGTGGTCCTGCGCGATATAGCGCGGGTCGAGGATGCGCGACGTGGACGTCAGCGGGTCGACCGCCGGGTAGATGCCCAGCGACGCGATCTCGCGCGACAGCTCGGTCGTGGCGTCCAGGTGGGCGAACGTCGTGGCCGGCGCCGGATCGGTGTAGTCATCCGCAGGAACATAGATGGCCTGAAGCGACGTGATCGAGTGACCACGCGTCGAGGTGATCCGCTCCTGCAGGACCCCCATCTCGTCGGCCAGCGTCGGCTGGTAGCCCACGGCCGAGGGAACGCGGCCCAGCAGGGTCGAGACCTCGGAGCCGGCCTGGGTGAACCGGAAGATGTTGTCGATGAACAGCAGCACGTCCTGACCCTGGACATCGCGGAAGTACTCCGCCATCGTCAGGGCCGACAGGGCCACGCGCAGACGCGCTCCCGGCGGCTCGTCCATCTGACCGAAGACCAGCGCCACCTTGTCGAGGACCTCGGCCTCTTCCATCTCGGCGATCAGGTCGTTGCCCTCACGGGTGCGCTCGCCGACTCCGGCGAACACCGACACGCCGTCGTGATCCTTGGCGACGCGGGCGATCATCTCCTGGATCAGCACCGTCTTGCCGACGCCGGCGCCGCCGAACAGGCCGATCTTGCCGCCCTGCACGTACGGCGTCAGCAGGTCGATGACCTTGATGCCGGTCTGGAACATCTGGGTCTTGGACTCCAGCTGGTCGAACGCCGGAGCCTTGCGGTGGATGCCCCAACGCTCCTTGACGTCGAGCGTCTCGCCCTCGGCCAGGTTCATCACGGCGCCGGTGGTGTTGAACACCTTGCCGAGCGTGACATCGCCGACCGGCACCGTGATCGGGCCGCCGGTGTCGGTGACCGTCGCACCGCGGACGACGCCGTCGGTCGGGCGCAGGCTGATCGCGCGGACCATGCCGTCGCCGATGTGCTGCGCGACCTCGAGCGTCAGGGTCTCCTTGACCCCGGCGACCTCGGTGTCGACCGTCAGCGCGTTGTAGATGTCGGGCATCTGGTCGCTGGGGAACTCGACGTCGAGCACCGGGCCGATGACGCGCGCAACGCGGCCGGTGGTCCCGGTCTTCTCTTCAACAGTGGAAGTCATATTTCTCTCTCACTCCTCAGCGGAATCGGCCAGCGCGTTCGCGCCACCGACGATCTCGCTGATCTCCTGTGTGATGCCGGCCTGGCGGGCCTGGTTGGCGATGCGGGTGTACTTCTCGATGAGGTCCTGCGCGTTGTCGGTCGCGGACTTCATGGCCTTCTGGCGTGCTGCGAGCTCCGATGCGGCGGCCTGCAGCATGCAGTAGTAGATGCGGCTGTGCACGTACTTGGGCAGCAGCGCGTCGAGCACCTCGTGGGCCGAGGGCTCGAACTCGTACAGGGGCAGCAGATCATCGTCGGCCGGAGCCTCGGTGCCCTCGACGACCTCGAGCGGCAGCAGCCGGATGACGTCGGGCTCCTGGACCATCATCGAACGGAACCGGGTGAACACGATGTGCAGCTCGTCGACCGCGAGCGCGGGATCGACAGCCTGCTCATCGGTCTCGTCGGCGTTGAACGACGCGACCAGGGTGTTGCCGATCTCGCGGGCGTTGGAGTACTCCGGCTTGTCGGAGAATCCGGTCCACGACGAGACGAAGTCGCGGCCACGGAAGTTGAAGTACGCCTCCGCCTTACGACCCGTCAGGTAGTAGTCGACCTGCTTGCCCTCGCCGCTGAGCTTCTCGCCCAGCCGCTCGGCCTCCTTGAGCACCGACGAGGAGTAGGACCCCGCCAGTCCACGGTCGCTGGAGATGATCAGCACCGCGGCCTTGGTGGGATTCTCGCGCTCCGTGGTCAACGGGTGGTCGACGTTCGAGAACGTCGCCACCGCCGACACCGCTCGGGTCAGCTCCCGGGCGTACGGAGCCGCCGCCGCCGCGTGCTGCTGCGCCTTGATGATCCGCGACGCAGCGATCAGCTCCATGGCGCGCGTGATCTTCTTGGTCGACTCGGTCGCCCTGATCTTCGCGCGAAGCTCGCGTACGGATGCTGCCATGTGGAGTCAGCCTCGCTTCTGCTTGACGATCTGCTCCTGCTCGACGTCCTCGTCGGCGAGAGCCTCGAACTCCTCGTGACCGGCCTTGATCGACTGACCCTCGCTGGTCTGGAACTGGTCGAGGAACGAGTCGTAGGCCTGCTCGAGCGCCTGCTCGTTGTCGTCCTCGAACTTGCCCGACTCGCGGATCGCGTCGAGAACGCCAGCGTGCGAACGCTTGACGTAGTCGAGGAACTCGGTCTCGAAGCGGCTGATGTCGACGACGGGGACCGCGTCGAGCTTGCCCGTGGTGGCGGCCCAGATCGAGACGACCTGCTGCTCCATCGGGAACGGCGCGTACTGACCCTGCTTGAACAGTTCCATCAGGCGCTGGCCGCGGGCCAGCTGAGCCTTCGACGCGGCGTCGAGGTCGGAGGCGAACATCGCGAACGCCTCCATCGCGCGGTACTGCGCGAGCTCGACCTTGAGCGAGCCGGTGACGGCCTTCATCGCCTTGGTCATCGCCGAGCCGCCCACGCGCGACACCGAGATGCCGACGTCGACCGCGGGGCGCTGGTTGGCGTTGAACAGATCGGACTGCAGGAAGATCTGGCCGTCCGTGATCGAGATGACGTTGGTCGGGATGTACGCCGAGACGTCATTGGCCTTGGTCTCGATGATCGGCAGACCCGTCATCGAGCCCGCGCCCAGGTCGTCGCTGAGCTTGGCGCAACGCTCGAGCAGCCGCGAGTGCAGGTAGAAGACGTCGCCCGGGTAGGCCTCGCGGCCCGGCGGGCGGCGCAGCAGCAGCGACACGGCGCGGTATGCCTCGGCCTGCTTCGACAGGTCGTCGAAGATGATCAGGACGTGCTTGCCCTGGTACATCCAGTGCTGACCGATGGCCGAACCGGTGTACGGGGCCAGGTACTTGAAGCCGGCCGAGTCCGACGCGGGAGCGGCCACGATGGTGGTGTACTCCAGGGCGCCGGCCTCCTCGAGCGCGCCGCGCACCGAGGCGATCGTCGAACCCTTCTGGCCGATGCCGACGTAGATGCAGCGCACCTGCTTCTGCGGATCGCCTGAGGCCCAGAATTCCTTCTGGTTGATGATCGTGTCGATCGCGATCGCGGTCTTGCCGGTCTGGCGGTCGCCGATGATCAGCTGGCGCTGACCGCGACCGATGGGGGTCAGCGAGTCGATCGACTTCAGGCCGGTCGCGAGCGGCTCGTGCACCGACTTGCGCTGCACCACGGTGGGCGCCTGCAGTTCGAGCGCGCGGCGGCCGTCGGTGGCGATGTCGCCCAGGCCGTCGATCGGGTTGCCGAGCGGATCGACGACGCGACCCAGGTAGCCGTCGCCCACGGGAACCGAGAGGACCTCGCCCGTACGACGGACCTTCTGGCCCTCCTCGATACCGGCGAAGTCACCCAGGATGACGACACCGATCTCGCGGACGTCGAGGTTCAGCGCGAGGCCGAGCGTGCCGTCCTCGAACTCGAGGAGCTCGTTGGCCATGGCCGAGGGCAGTCCCTCGACGCGGGCGATGCCGTCGGCGGCCTCGGAGACCACGCCGACCTCTTCGGTCTTGGTGGCGTCGGGCTTGTACTCGGAGACGAACTTCTGCAGCGCACCGCGGATGTCGTCCGGGCTGATCGTGAGGTCGGCCATCTTTGCCTGCCTTCTACCTTCTGGTGGGAACTTCAGCCTGCGAGCTGCCGGCGGGCGGTCTCGAGGCGGGTGGACATGGTGCCGTCGACGACCTCGTCGCCGACGGAGACGGCGATGCCTCCGACGGCCGAGGGATCGACGATGATGTTGAGGTGCACGTCGCGGCCGTACTTGGCGCCGAGCGCGGCCGCCAGGCGCGACGCCTGGGCGTCGTCGAGCGGCTGGGCGACGCGGACCTCGGCGATGAGCCGGTTGCGCCGGTCGGCGGCGACGACGCTGAACGCGGTCAGCGCCTTCTCGAACGAACCCGTGCGGGCCGCGGCGGCCTGCACCGCCAGCGCCAGCGCGGAATCGGTGACCTTGCCCGCGAGCAGGCCGGTCAACAGCGTGCCCTTGGCCTCGGCCGGGACCGAACGATCGGACACGACGCCGCGCAGCTCGGCATCGGACCGCACGACGCGGCCGATCTCGAACAGCTCGGACTCCAGCTCGTCGAGCTGGCCCGCGGAGTCGGCGACCGCCACCTGCGCGGCCACCCCGGCGGTCTCGAGACCGTCGGTGAGGTCACGAGCCGAAGCCCACCGGCCGGCCACCGCGGCATCGAGCACCGACAGCGCGCCGGTGCCGAGCTTGCCGCCGAACACGTCCTTGACCAGGCCCTGCTTGGCCTTGGCGTCGGTCGACGGATCGGTCAGGATGCGGCGCAGGGCCGGCGTGCCGTCGAGTGCGGCGACCGCAGCGAAGAGCTCGGCCGAGACCGCACCCTGGTCCTTCTTCTTGACGGCCTCGACCGCCGCAAGGACCTGGGTGAGGGACTGGGCCGAGATTCCGCGCATCTGGTGCTGCATCAGTTGGCCGACCCCTCCAGCTCGGCGATGAACCGCTCGACGGTGCGCTTCTGCCGGTCGTCGTCCTCGAGGGACTCACCGACGATGCGTCCCGCTAGATCGGTGGCCAGCGAGCCGACCTCACCCTTGAGCTGGGCGACGACCTGGGCACGCTCCGCCTCGATCTGGGCGTGGGCGGTGCTGACGATGCGCTCGGCCTCGGCCTGCGCCTCGGCACGTGCCTCGGCCTTGATCTGGGCGGCCTGCTCCTTGGCCTCCTCGCGGATCGAGGCAGCCTCGGACCGCAGATCGGCGAGCTGGGCGTTGTACGTGGCCAGCGCCTCGTCCGCTTCCTTCTGCGTCCGCTGCGCGTCCTCGATGCCGCCCTCGATCGCCGCTGTGCGCTCGGCGTACGCCTTCTCGAACAGCGGGACGATCTTCTTGGCGACGATGAAGAACAGCAGCGCGAAGACGACCAGGCCGAGGATGATCTCGGCCGTGTGCGGGATCAGCGGGTTGAGGTCTTCCTCAGCCTCTGCTGCCTCCGCGACCAGGCGCGTCGAAATCATGAGAACTCGCTCTCGGTGGTGGTCAGGCCTTCAGGACGAAGGCAAGGGCGAGCGAGATGATGAAGAACTGCTCAGCCAGGACGAAGCCGAAGATCGCGATGCCCTGCAGCTTGCTCTGCGCCTCGGGCTGACGGGCCACGCCGGTGACGTACGCGGCGAAGATGAGACCGACGCCGATGGCAGGACCGATCGCGGCCAGGCCGAGACCGATCATGTTGAGAGTGCCTCCCACGGCATTTTCCTTTCGTTGTGACGCGATGAGCGTCTTTGGAGGTTCGGTGTGAAGTTGTCGAGCCCGAATCCGCCGGTGGCGGGGTCGGGGAGGTGCTGTCTTCCAGCGCCTGTCGTCTAGTGCTCGTCGGCGAGAGCCTCGCCGATGTACATGGCCGACAGCAGCGTGAAGACGTAGGCCTGCAGGCCCATGATCAGCATGTCCAGGAAGCTCACGCCGATGCCCAGCAGGATCGACGCGGCACCCGCGGGGATGCCGACGGCCGTGGGCGAGTAGTGCAGCAGCAGGTACTCGCCGCCCAGCGCGAACAGGATCAGCAGCAGGTGTCCGGCGAACATCGTGGCGAACAGACGCAGCGCCAGCGTGAACGGGCGGACGATGATGTTGGACAGGAACTCCAGCGGGATCAGGATGATCAGGATGCCGCCCTTGACACCGCCGGGCACGGTCTCGTGCTTGAGATAGCCGAGGAAGCCGTGGCGCGCGATGCCGACGCCGTTGTAGACCAGCCAGGTCAGCAGCGCCAATGCGACGGGGAAGCCGATGTGCGACATCGACGGGAACTGCAGGAACGGGATGACACCGTAGAAGTTGTTCACCAGGACGAACAGGAACAGGGTGAACAGATAGGGCACGAACTTCATGAAGTCGCGCGAGCCGATGGACTCGCGTGCGATCGAGTTGCGCACGAAGTCATAGGCCAGCTCGCCGGCGAACTGCAGCCGGCCGGGCACGACCGCCGCGGGGCGGGCCATGGCGTAGAACACCACGGACACGATCACGGCCGAGAGCACAACCAGCACCATGACCTTGGTGACGCCGTTCTCGGCGCCCCAGGGAAGGATCGCGGGCAGGTTGAAGTCACCGGGTCCGGGGTTCGGAGGGCCCGACGAAGCCCAGAAGGTCGTGGACGTGAGTGTCACGCGTTCACCTTGATTTCTATGGCGCTGGTATCTCTACGAAGTGGCCGATGTGGAGTCGGCCTGCGTCATTGCTGCGGCGGCGAACAGATCGCCTCCGCGCACCCGTGAGATTACCAGCCGGTCATCGATCGTCTTCACCCAGGTCGTACGTCGGTGTGCGGTCGCCTCGGAAGCGCTTGAGCTGCCATGTCGTCCACCCGATCGAGGCCACCGCGGCACTGACGCCGAACGCTGTCAGATCGATGTGATCGGACAGCCCGCCGACATCGAACAACAACACCAGGACGACCGCCGCGGCGACCGCCTTGACACCGAAGAACAGCAGTGCCGTCAGGGGCGAGAAAGCCGTGCTCGCGCGGACCAGCGGCCGCAGGAGCAGGGGCGTCGAGCCCAGGAACGCGACCGCGACGACGACGCCGAGAACGACGCCCACAAGCATGCTCACGACTTCCACACCCGCTGCTCGATGCGCGGCAGCAGGAAGACCGCGGCCGCGGTCAGCACCGCCAGGGTGCTGAAGCCCGCGATCGACTGCCACCCGCTGAACAGGCTGATGACCACGCTCCCGAACGCGACCAGCGCGGCGCCCATGTACATCAGCAGCACGGCGCGGCGATGCGAATGCCCGATCTCGAGCAGCCGGTGGTGGATGTGCATCTTGTCGGGACTGAACGGCGAACGGCCCGCGCGGGTGCGGCGCACGACCGCGAGCGCCAGATCGACGAACGGGACCATCAGGATCGCGAACGGCAGGATCAGTGGCAGCAACGTCGGCAGGAACGTGTTCTCCGCTCCGCCGATGCCTTCGGTGATGCTGGTGGCGGGGAACTGCCCGGTCAGGCTGATCGAGGAGCACGCCAGAACGAAGCCGATCAGCATCGATCCGGAGTCGCCGATGAACATCCGGGCCGGGAAGAAGTTGTGCGGCAGGATGCCCAGACAGCAGCCGGCCAGTGCCGCGGTCAGCATCGCCGCCGCGATGGCCCGGGTCTCGCCGTTCTCGACCGCGAGCACGAAGGCGTACGCGAAGAACGCCACCGCGCCGATGCCGACCATGCCGGCGGCCAGGCCGTCGAGCCCGTCGACGAAGTTGACCGCGTTGGCGGTCGCCACGATCAGGACCACCGTGAAGATCGTGGCCTGCGCCCGGTCCAGACCGATGTAGTTGCCGTAGACCGGCAGGTACACGAACTGCACACCCTGGGTCACGACCACGACGCCAGCGAGCACCTGGCCGGCGAACTTGCTGAGCGCGTCGAGCTCGTACAGGTCGTCGACGATGCCGACGATGCAGATCACGGTGCCGCCGAGCAGGACACCGCGGACCGAGTCGAAGACCGGCTGACCGGCCAGCGAGAGGAACGGCAGATGGGTGGCGGCGACGTAGGCGGCGAGCAGACCGCCCAGCATCGCGGGCCCGCCGAAGTACGGCGTGGGGATCGCGTGCACGTCACGGTCACGAACACGCGCCACGGCGTGATACCTGACCGCGACCATGCGCGCGATCGACGCGAGCAGGTAGGTCACCCCCAGGGACACGCCGACGACGACGAGATATTCGCGCACTAGCCGGGCGTCCCCTCGTCCTGGATCGTGTTGTTGACCTCGTGCAGCTGCTCGAGCGTCACCCCGCCGGCCCGCAGGATGCGGGGCGTGGCGCCCGTGGCGTCCAGGATCGTCGACGGCACGCCCGAGCCGATCGGGCCGCCGTCGAGGTACACGTCGACCGCTTCGCCGAGCATGCGTTGAGCATCCTCGACGGTCTGTGCCGCGGCATCGCCCGTGGTGTTGGCGCTGCTGACGGCCAGCGGTCCGGTCTGGGCCAGCAGGTCCAGGGCGATCGGATCGTCGGGCACCCGCACGGCCACGGTCCCGTGCGTCTCGCCCAGATCCCACGACAACGACGGCTGCTGCCGGCAGATGACCGTGAGGGGGCCGGGCCAGTGCCGGGTCACGATCTCGCGCAGCCAGGGCTGCACGTCGACCGCGAGGGCGTCGAGCGTCGCCGGCGAGCCGATCAGGACGGGCGGTGGCATCTGCCGGCCGCGCCCCTTCGCATCGAGCAGCGCCTGGACCGCGGGCGGGCTGAAGGCGTCGGCGGCGATGCCGTAGACCGTGTCGGTGGGCAGCACGGCCAGGCGACCCGCGGCGAGCGTCCGCTGGGCGGCGAGCAGGCCTTCTGCGCGGGTGGTCTCGTCTCGACAGTCGAACAGCGGCACCCGGTCAGCTTAGTGGTGCGCGGCGGCGGGACATCCGTCCGTCACCAGAGATCGGAGATCCACTGACGGAAGTCCTCGAACCACGGCAGCCCGTGCAGGATGAACGCGAGCGCCAGGAACTGCAGCAGCCGGCCGATGAACACCATCGTGAGGAACAGCCAGCGCGGCTGCTTCGACGCGCCCGCCAGGATCGTGACGATCGCGAGCGGCGGGACACCGAGCAACGACGACAGGAACACCGTCACGCCACCGCCGTAGCGATGCTCGAGCAGGGCGATCAACCGGGTGCTGAGGGAACGCATCCGGGCAGCGAACCGGGTGCCGGAGTATCGGTGCCGCAGCCGCTGCCACCACCGGCCGAACGCGGTGCGCGGCTGCTTGGGCTCGACGACCTTGAGCCGCCGGGTGCCGACCCGGGCCAGCTGGAACACGAACGCCTTGCCCGCCGTGGTGGCCGCGACGTGCACGACCAGCAGGAAGGCCAGCAGCGACCTGCTGTCGATATTGGCGGCCAGCGCGACGACGTAGACCTCGGCGTTGACGAACATCGGCACGAGCGCCGCGCCCACGCCGACTCCGGCGGACACGAGGACGGCGACAGCGAGCTTGATCAGCTCGCCCCAGTCCATGAGTCGTGACTCTAGTGGGGCCTCGGCCAGCAGTTCGCGATGCCTCCCCGCGACACGCGCTCATGCCAGACTCCGGCTATGACGACGCCCCCTGGCTGGTACCCCGATCCGACCACCCCGGAGCAGGCCCTCCGGTGGTGGGACGGGACCCAGTGGACTGTGTCGGTGGCGCCCGCGGTCGCGCCGTCCGGCCGCCGCACACCGGACGGGATCCCGACGGCCGAGTGGTGGCGCCGGCTCGTCGCCTATCTCCTGGACTCGCTCATCATCATGTCGGTGCTGCTCGTGCCGGGCGTGATCGTGATGATCCGTCTCATGGGGCGCTTCATGGACAACGTCGACACCATGACCGACCCCGACAGCGGGCAGTTGCGTCCCGGATACTCCCTCTGGGACGTCTATGACGGACTATGGGTGCCGTACCTGTGGATGTGGGCCACCAGCATCGTCGTCATGGTGCTCTATCACGCGATCTTCCTGCGCTGGGGCGCGGCGACGCCCGGCAAGCGGATCATGGGACTGCGCGTCCGTCCTTGGGCGGCCGACGGAGCGCTCGACACCCGGCAGGTCGCCACCCGCGTCGGTTCGCAATTCGGGCTGGCCTTGCTGCAGGTGGGGTGGCTGGACGGACTGTGGCCCTTGTGGGACCGCGAGGGCCGGGCACTGCACGACAAGGCCTCGCGCACGGTCGTGGTCGCTGTCAAGGACAGCGTCCGCACCGATGTCACGGGCGTCGGGCAGTGACGTAACGCGGGCGGGCGGCCAGGTCGAGGTGGTCACGCACCGTCGACCAACGGCCGACGAACACCGCCGGCGCGCTCTCACCCTGCGCATCGGCGTGCTCCGCTCCGACGACTCCCCCAGGTCGGAGCAGCCGCCAGGCCACCTGCTCGAGGGTCCTCATCGCGTCGAGCCCGTCGTCGCCGGACCACAGCGCGAGCGCCGGATCGTGATCACGCGCTTCGGGCGCGACCGACTCCCAGGCATCGACCGGGATGTAGGGCGGGTTCGCGACGACGACGTCGACGGTGCCGTCCAGGTCGCCGAACGCCTCGGCCATATCGCCCAGCCGCAGGTCGACGCCGGACTCGGTCAGATTCCGCTCGGCCCACGCGTGCGCCGCCGGGTCGAGTTCGACCGCGTGCACCACGGCCCGCGGCACCTCGCGGACGATCGACAGGCTGATGGCGCCCGAGCCGGCACACAGCTCGACGACGACCGGGCGCCCACCCTGAGCCACGACGGCCTGGGCCGCCTCGACCGCCCAGCCGGCGAGCAGCTCGGTCTCCGGCCGGGGCACGAACACGCCAGGGCCCACCTCGACGTCGACGTAACGGAAGCCGGTGGTACCGGTGATGTGCTGCAGGGGCACTCGACGGGCGCGGGCCTGGACCATCTCGAGGTAGACGGTGCGCTGGGTGCCGTCGATCGAGGCGCGGCGCAGCATGGCCCGCGGAATGCCGAGCACGTGGCTCAGCAGCAGTTCGGCATCGACCTGTGGCGAGGGCACCCCCCCGGCTTCGAGCAGATCGGCGGCCTCGGCGAGCAGCCGCTCGGCCTGACTGCGAACACCGCTCACCGGTGCGCTCCGCTTCCGCCGGTCGCCAGCCGGTGCGAGCTCTGCGAGCAACGGCGGGAAGGCGCCGGTGAAGCCATCAGCCCAAGCAAGCACGTCATCGCACCAGCGCCTACCCGCGCCTCGTTCCTCGCCGCTGGCGCCCGGTGGCGCGAAGCCCGCATCATGCCGGCTCGATCGACGCCAGCCGCTCGGCCAGATCGGCCTCGACCAGCGAGGCGATGACATCGTCGAGCGCGCCGTCCATGACTTGGTCCAGGTTGTAGGCCTTGAAGCCCGTGCGGTGGTCCGAGATCCGGTTCTCGGGGAAGTTGTAGGTCCGGATGCGCTCGGAACGATCGACCGTGCGCACCTGCGACTTGCGGGCGTCGGCGGCCTCCGCATCGGCCGCCGCCTGCGCCGCTTCGAGCAGGCGCGATCGCAGGATGCGCATGGCCTGCTCCTTGTTCTGCAGTTGGCTCTTCTCGTTCTGGCAGCTCGCGACGATGCCGGTCGGCAGATGCGTGATGCGGACGGCCGAGTCGGTGGTGTTGACGCTCTGACCACCCGGGCCCGACGAGCGGTACACATCGATGCGCAGGTCGTTGTCGTTGATCTCGACATCGACGTCCTCGGCCTCGGGCATGACCAACACGCCGGCGGCCGACGTGTGGATGCGGCCCTGGCTCTCGGTGACCGGCACCCGCTGGACGCGGTGGACGCCCCCCTCGAACTTGAGCTTCGCGTACGGTGCCTCACCCGGTTCGGGCGCCTTCTTGGCCTTGACGGCGACCGTGACCGACTTGAAGCCGCCGAGCGCCGACTCGGTCGAATCGAGGATCTCGGTGCGCCAGCCGTGCTGCTCGGCGAACCGTGCGTACATCCGGTACAGGTCGCCGGCGAACAGTGCCGACTCCTCGCCACCCTCGCCGCCCTTGATCTCCAGCAGGATGTCCTTGCTGTCGGCGGGGTCGCGCGGCACCAGCAGGTGTTGCAGGCGCTCGGCGAGATCGGGCACCCGCGCCTCGAGCTCGGCCGCCTCGTCGGTCATGTCGAGTTCGCGCGCCGCCTGAGCGTCGTCGATCGTCTGCTGCCACTCGCGGTAGGTCTTCACGACGGCCGACAGCTCGGCGTAGCGCTGTCCGACCCGCTTGGCCTGCACCGCATCGGCGTGGAGCGCCGGATCGGCCATGCGCTGCTCCAGCTCGGCGTGCTCGGCCACCAGCTGCTCGACTGCCTCGAACATCGGATCTCCTCAGGGACGCTGACAACACGACAGCGCCGACCCCACCTCGTCGGTGGAGCCGGCGCTGTACGGAAGCTACTTGCCGCGGTTGGCGTACCGCTTCTCGAACCGGGCGACGCGTCCACCGGTGTCGAGGATCTTCTGCTTGCCCGTGTAGAACGGGTGGCAGGCCGAGCACACGTCGGCGCGGATCGATCCGCTCTCGGCGGTGCTGCGCGTGGTGAACGTGTTTCCACAGGTGCAGGTGACCGTGGTCTCCACGTAGGTGGGGTGGATGTCCTTCTTCATGGTGTCCTCTCGAGTGGCCTGGGTCCGCGAACGGTGAACCAGGCGCAGGATCTGCGACTGACCAAGTCTGCCAGTCAAACCCCTCTCAACGGAAATCGGGGCCTCGGTATTCCGGTCGCAGCACGCAACGCGTGACTCCTCACCACCAACGAGTGACGGAGAGTGCGCGTTCGCGAGTCACACAGTTCGCACCTTTCTGACGCATCGGTGTCTGGTCGTTCCGGTGGCCGTGGCGTCGAACGCGGTCGGTGTGGTTGCGGTGGGGCTGGGGATGGCGGCGGACGACGGGTGAGTTGGTTGGCTTCAGCGTCGAGATGACAGGAAACCTGTATTGATCACAGGAAACTTCCTGTGATCAAGGCAAGTTTCCTGGGTGATCGTGTCACCGCTGGTGTTACTGGTGCCGGTGTGACCAACCAGGTCATCGGCCCGGCCGCCCGGTCGTCCTCGCCCCTGCCGTGAGCACCCGCTGACGTCAGCCACCTCGACACGACGGACCACGACCCACCGTTGTGCACCAGGGGCCAAACTTTCTGACTCGCGAGCGCCAACGAGTGACTCGCCAGCGCCAATGAGTGACTCGTCAGCGGGGTAGGAGCTTCTCGATGTCGGCGGCGATCTTCTCGGGCTTGGTCGTCGATCCGTAGCGCTTGACCACCTGGCCGTCGGCGTCGACCAGGAACTTGGTGAAGTTCCACTTGATGGCGCTCGGGCCGAGACCGCCCTTCTCGGTCTTGAGCCACTGGTACAGCGGGTGGGCGCCGTCGCCGTTGACCTCGATCTGGCTGAACATCGGGAACGTGACGCCGTAGTTCTTCTGGCAGAAGTCGGCCGTGCCCTCGTCGTCCTGCGGGTTCTGGTGACCGAACTGATCGCACGGGAACCCGAGCACCACCAGACCCCGGTCGACGTACGTCTTGTACAGCTCTTCCAGGCCGGTCAGCTGCGGCGTGAAACCGCACTGCGTGGCGGTGTTGACGATCAACAGGACGCTGCCGCGATAGTCGGCGAGGGCGCGCTCGGCACCGTCGATCGCGGTGGCGGAGAAGTCATGAGCCGTGGTCATGCGACCAGCGTAGGCGCACGACCCCACGCCGTGCGCTAGTCGCGCCAGTCGAGCGTCGCGACGACCTGCTCGCCCGACAGCCCGCGCAGCTCGACTTCGCGCACATCGGTGACCCGCAGGTCGAGGTCGTCGAACTCCGCGAGCGCGTCGACGACGGCGCCGCTGATCAGGACCTCTCCCCCGTCGGCGAGGCCGGCGACCCGGGCAGCCATCGCCACATTGCGACCGAAGATGTCGTTGTCGCGGTGCACGACCGAGCCGTAGTGGATGCCCATCCGGACCTCGGTGCGGGGCCGCACGGTCGGCTTCGCCAACGCCCGCTCGATGCCGATCGCGCAGCGCGCGGCCTGCTCGGCCTCGGCGAACGCGATCATGTAGCCGTCACCCTGGTTCTTGACGACATGCCCGTGCTGGCGCTCCACGTGCTTGGTGACGATCTTCTCGTGCTGCTTGAGCAGTGCGTTCCACGAGCGGTCGCCGAGCCTCTCGTTCAGCGCCGTCGACCCCTCGATGTCGCTGAACAGGATCGCGACGCAGCCGTCGACCCCGGCCAGCTCGACCAGGACCGGACGCTCGACCTCGGCCCAGCCGGCGACCTCGTTGATGGAGTTGCGCAGCGCCGCCGACACCCCTTTGTCACGCACCAGCGCCGCGGTCTCCCACACCGCCTTGACCGCAGTCTCTGGAGTGGGCAAGGCCGTGCGGCGGCGCCGCCTGCGCCCCTCGCCGCGCCGGATCCGGTGCTCGAGGGACGTGCGGCGCCGCACCGCGATCCGCCACAGCACGGACAACACACCGATCGCGACGGCCTCGACGGCCACCAGGATCCACGCGATGTCCATGGGCGTGCGATCAGCCCTGTGGCAGCGACTGGTTCAGCTGCAGGAGCACCTCGGCGTTCGACGACGTCGAGGAGACGCGCTCGATGAGCTGCTGAGCAGCCGCCGTGTTGTCGGCTCCACAGCAGGAGTCGGACGCGTCGTCGTCCTTCGTGGCCGCGCGCCGGTACGCCCGCATGATGGTCGTCTCCTGCTGGTCGACGAACCGCTCCTCGTGGCGGGTCCCGGACTCGGTCACGTCGATCGCCGGGAAGATCTGCCGATCGACCAGCCGGCTGTCGAGCGTGAGGCTCCAGTTGCTGACCGAGAACAGCTCGTCGTGGACCAGGTCGTCGGCGTCGTTGGACCAAGCCGGGGCGATGGAGACCAGGATCGTCAGCGATCCCCCGTCCTCGATGTTGCGGGCGGCGCCCAACAGGGCCCTCGCCGGCAGCAGGGCAGCGGTCTCGTGACCACCGCGGCTCGATCCCGGTGCGCTCTGCAGGTAGGCGCGACCCAGCCGGCTGCCACCATCGAGCAGCACGACGACGTCATGGCCCAGCTCCACGAGCCGCTTGGCCCGCTCGATCGCCAGTTCCGCGACGGTCGTGTGATCACCAGCAGCGTGATCGAACGCCGACGAGATGACCTCGCCCTTGACGCTGCGCTGGAAGTCGGTGACCTCCTCCGGTCGCTGGTCGATGAGCACCACCATCAGATGGCACTCGGCGTGGTTCTCGGTGATCGCGTTCGCGACCTGTTGGATCGTCGTCGTCTTGCCCGCGCGCGTCGGCGACACGATCACACCGCGCTGACCCTTGCCCAAGGGGGCGACCAGGTCGATCGTCCGTGCGGTGGTGCCACCGGCCGCGGAGTCCAGACGGATCCGTTCGGTCGGATGCACCGCGGTCAGCTGGTCGTACTCGGCTCGCTTGGCCGCGTCGTCGAGGGTCAGTCCGTTGACCGACTCGACCTTGACCATCGGGTTGAACTTCTCCTTGCGCTCGCCCTCGCGGGGCTGACGCACCTGGCCCGTGATGGCATCGCCGCGCCGCAGGCCCCACTTGCGGACCATCGACAGGGAGACGTAGACGTCCTGCTCACTGGGCAGATAGCCGGTGGTGCGCACGAACGCGTAGTTGTCGAGGATGTCGAGGATGCCTGCGGCCGGCACCAGGACGTCGTCCTCGGAATAGGTCGGTTCGGCGTCCATGCCTCGGTTGCGGTTGCGACCGCGGCGATTGCGGCGACGGCCGTTGCCGTCCTCGTCATCGTCGTCCTGGGCGTTCTGCTGGTTCTGGCCCTTGTTCTGGCCGCCCTGGTTCTGGCCAGCCTGGTTCTGGCCGCCCTTGTTCTGGCCCGCCTGGTTCTGGTTGCCCTGGCCGGACTTGTTGTTCTGGTTGCCCTGACCCTTGGCGTTCTGCTGGCGCTGGCCGCCGTCGTTCTTGTCGGTCTTGTCCTGGTCGGCCTTCTTGTCCTGGTCGTCCTGGCCGGACTTCTCCGACTTCGACGACTCGGTCTTCTGGCTCTTGCCCTTCTCGGCCTGAGCCTTCGGCGCCTGCTGCTCGTCAGCCTGACCGGCCGCCGGCTTCTGCTCGGCCTGTGAGGCCTCGTCGCTCGGCGCGGCCTGGTCGGCCTTCGCCGGCTGCGACTTCGGCGCCTTGGCCGCCGCAGCGGCGGGCGCGTCGCCCCGGGCCGCCTTGATCGCGTCGATCAGCGCGCCCTTGCGCATGCCCTGGATGTTCTCGATTCCGAGGCCCGCAGCGATCTCCTGCAGTTCGGCGAGCACCTTGCCGCCGAGGCCGCCGCCGGACGCCTTCTTCGCGGCCGGAGCGGCAGCGGGGGTCTCGACGACCGCATCGGTCTGGGGCGTTCCACTCTCGGACGGGGTGGGGGTTTCAGTCACGTAGCTTCCTTCGTGTGTGGCCATGAGCCCGGTGCCGGTCAGACAGACCTGGGATTCTCTACCGGACTCGCCCGCGATTCGGGCGGATGGTCCGCTGCAAGGCCGACGGCCTCGAACGGATGGTGGCTGGCCGGGAGGAGATGGTCTCGACTCCGACCGCGTTCACCATAACACCGTGGACGCAGCGGCACGCGGGTGGGAACTATCCGACGCGCGGGTGGGAATCATCCGACACGCGGACGGTGACTCCCCCCTGGTCGACCTCGAGTTCATGGCAGGTCCAGCCGGCGGGGGTCGCGTCCGTGATGCCGCGGGCGAAGGCCAGCACCGTGGGGCCTGCCCCGGAGATGACAGCGGGCACGCCCTCGACCCGAAGGTTCTGCATCAGGCGATACGAGCCGGGCATCTCGCCGGCCCGGTACGACTGGTGCAGACGATCCTCGGTGGCCGAGATCAACCGCTCGGGTGCGCCAGTCAAGGCCGCGACCAGCAGCGCGGCACGACCCGCGTTGAGAGCCGCGTCGCGATGCGGCACGTCCTCGGGCAGCACGCCGCGCGCATGCTCGGTGGCGACACCGACGGGCGGCACGAACACGGTGACCTGGACGCTGGACTCGAGACGCTCGGTCGCCGCGGCGGCACCCTCGACCCAGGCGATCGTGAACCCCCCGAACTGGGCGGCGGCGACATTGTCCGGATGGCCCTCGAGATCGACCGCGAGCTGGAACGCCGCGGCATTGTCGAGGCGCTGGTCGCTGTCCTCGATCAGGGCCCGGGCCGCGGCGATGCCGCCGACGATCGCCGCCGACGACGAGCCGAGGCCGCGCGCATGTGGGATGCGGTTGACGCACGAGACCCGCAAGCCCGCGGGGCGCTCGGCCATCAGGTCGAACGCCGCGTCCATCGCGCGCACGACCAGATGATCGGCCGTCCGAGGCACGTCGTGGGCGCCCTCGCCCTCGACCTCGACGATCAGGCCGTCCTGGTCCGTCGACTCGACCGTGATCTCGTCGTACAGGGTCAGTGCGAGACCGAACGCGTCGAAGCCCGGGCCCAGGTTCGCACTGGACGCCGGGACCCGGACGGTCACCGGCCCTCGGCGGACGGTCATATGAGCCCGGCCGCGGCGGCGGCGGCATGGACGTCGGCGTCGACGATCTCGTCGACGAGCGAGTCGAACGTGCTCAGCGCGGTCTCGGTGTCCTTCAATCCGTGGCCCGTCACGGTCACGGTGATGCGCAGGCCGGGATCGACCTCACCCGCCTCGGCGGCGGCGATGAGGCCCGCAACGCCCGCGGCCGACGCGGGCTCGACGAACGTGCCCTCACGCGCGGCGATCAGCCGTTGCGCGGCCAGGATCTGCTCGTCGGTGACGGCGTCGATACGTCCGCCGGAGTCGTCGCGCGCCTCCTCGGCCAGGGTCCACGACGCCGGATTGCCGATGCGGATCGCGGTCGCGACGGTCTCGGGCTCGGCGACGGGGGCCCCGTGCACGAGTGGTGCGGCGCCGGCCGCCTGGAACCCCCACATCCGAGGCAGGCGTGTGGCCGGGCCGTCGGCATGGTACTCACGGAAGCCCAGCCAGTAGGCCGAGATGTTGCCGGCGTTGCCGACCGGCAGGACATGTAGATCGGGAGCGTCGCCGAGCTGGTCGACGATCTCGAACGATGCGGTCTTCTGTCCCTGCAGCCGTACCGGATTGACCGAGTTCACCAGCGCCACCGGATACTCCTTGGCCAGCCCGCGCGACATCGTCAGGCAGTCGTCGAAGTTGCCGCGCACCTGGATGATCTGGCCACCGTGCAGGATCGCCTGCGCCATCTTGCCCGCGGCGATGCGCCCGTGCGGCACCAGGACGATCGGGGTCAGCCCGGCCCGCGAGGCGTAGGCCGACATCGACGCCGACGTGTTGCCGGTCGAGGCGCACACCACCGCCTTGGCGCCTTCGTCGACCGCGGCCGAGATGGCGGCGGTCATACCGCGGTCCTTGAACGATCCGGTCGGATTGTCGCCCTCGACCTTGAGCCACACATCGCCGCGCACCAGCTCCGACAGCCACGTCGAGTGGATCAGCGGCGTGCCGCCCTCGCCCAGCGTGACGACCGCGCCGAACGCGGGCAGGCGGTCGCGGTACTCCTCGATGACACCGCGCCATGGGGTGGCCATCACAGTCCTCCTTCGACGCGCATGACGGAACTGACGTCGCGCACCATGTCGAGACCGCGCAGCGACTCGACCGTGGCGGCCAGGGCGGCATCGTCGGCCTCGTGCGTCACGATCACCAGCTGGGCGTCGGAGCCCCGGCCCTCCTGACGGACGGTCCGGATCGACACGCCGAGCTCGGCGAACTGCTGCGCCACCTGGGCGAGCACGCCCGGACGGTCGTCGACGTCGATCGCCACATGATAGCGGGTACGGGCCCGGCCCATGTCGAGCACCTCGAGCTGGGCATGCGTCGACTCGCCCGGCCCGCTGACCTCGGACAGCCGGTTGCGGGCCACCGTGACGACATCGCCGAGCACGGCGCTGGCGGTGGGGGCTCCCCCGGCGCCGGGGCCGTAGAACATCAGCTGACCGGCGGCCTCGCTCTCGACGAACACCGCGTTGTACGCGCCCCGCACGCTCGCGAGCGGGTGGTCCTTGCTGATCATCGCGGGATGCACGCGCGCCGAGACCGCGGGGCCCTCGGGCGTCTCGCGTCGCTCGCAGATCGCCAGCAGCTTGATGACGCAGCCCATGTCGTCGGCGGAGCGCACATCGGCCGCCGTCACGTCGGAGATGCCCTCGCGGTGGACGTCGCCGATCGTGACCCGGGAGTGGAACGCCAGCGACGCGATGATGGCGGCCTTCGCGGCCGCGTCGAATCCCTCGACGTCGGCGGTGGGATCGGCCTCGGCGTACCCGAGGCGCTGGGCCTCATCAAGTGCCTCGCTGAACCCCTGACCCGTGGTGGTCATCGCGTCGAGGATGAAGTTCGTGGTGCCGTTGACGATGCCGAGCACGCGGCCGACCGAGTCACCGGCGAGCGACTCGCGCAGCGGGCGGACGATCGGGATGGCGCCGGCGACGGCAGCCTCGAAATAGAGATCGCGTTCGGCCTTCGCGGCCGCCTCGAACAGCGTCGCGCCGTCCTCGGCCAGGAGCGCCTTGTTCGCGGTGACGACCGACGCGCCGTGCTCCAGTGCCGTCAGGATCAGCTCGCGGGCGGGCTCGATGCCGCCGATGACCTCGACCACGACGTCGACATCGGCACGCGACACCAGCGCCTTGGCGTCGGTCGTGAACAGGTCCTCCGGCACGTCGAGATCGCGCTCACGCCCCAGGCGGCGCACCGCGATGCCGACCAGCTCGACCGGCGCTCCGACGCGCTGACCGAGCTCGGCGGCATCGCGGGTCAGGAGCCGGGCGACCTCCGTGCCGACGACGCCGCACCCCAACAGGGCGATCCGTACAGGACCGGGGCGCGGCGGACGTGGGTCGGACGACGGGGAACTCACCAGTCCAGGGTATCGGCGCGCGGGCCCGCCACGCCGCCTCCCCCACGGACGTGGACAACCCGAGCCCGCGCCGCGGGCATCGGCGTGCTTGCTCCAGTTCGCACGCATCCCCTAGATTGTCGCTCGGCGCTTTCCTGGGCGCCGCCGAACACAGACCACTCCCATGGTCCGTTCGGCTGTGCGAACACGAAGGATCCCCGTGCGCAGAAGTGTCGGCCTGGCCGCATCCCTGTTCCTCATCACCGCCGCCGCCGGAGTGGGGGCGATCACCACGAGCGCGAGCGCCGCTCCCGGATCCCCGGGCGTGCCCAGCCCTCCGACGGTGGTCTACGACGAGGGCTTCGAGAACGGCCTGGCCGACGACGCCAGCCAGGCGCTGCGCGATTACACCGGCTCCGCCGGCACCACCTACACCGGGTCCGACTACTGGACCGAGCCGACCAAGTGCAACGGCATCATCATCAGCCAGGACGCGACCGACGGGCTCGGCTGCGCGCCGGCCGCCTCGGTGAACCACCTGCGCCGTATGGCGAACGCGCTCGGCCAGGTCAACGGCGGCACCGAGGCGAACTCCTCGGGCAATCACGTCGTGTCGGCCTACACGAACGGCCCCGACGCCTCGTTCCCGCTCGCGGCGAACGACGTCGAGTTCGAGACCGAGACGCCGATCACGATCAGCGGCGGCTCGCGCTTCCTGACGTTCTCGGTCGACGCCGCGTCGATCAACTGCAGTGCCGGCGCCGCGCTGCTCTCGTTCTTCCTCGACGACGGAACCGACGAGCTGCCGGCGACCAACTCAGCCATCAACGTCTGCACCAACCCGGCCGCCTCGACGTACGCGGTCGGAGGCGTCAACTACACCGCCGGCCACTTCACCTCCGATTCCTCGGTGCTGTTCAGCGGCACCTCGCTGGGCATCGTGATGCGCAACGGGTACGGCTCGGGAGCCGGCAATGACCACGCCTACGACAACATCCGCGTACTCGACGCGACGCCTCAGCTCGACAAGGCGTTCGAGACCAAGAACGATCCGTGGCTGACCGGTGAGAGTGCCGATCTGACGTTCACGATCACCAACACCACCGAGCTGGCCGAGAAGACCGGCTGGGAGTTCACCGACGCCCTCCCGAGCGGCCTCGAGGTCGCGGGCGCCGGGTCCACCACGTGCGCCGCGGCCGACATCACCGCGGCGACCGGCGCGACCTCGATCGTGATCGAGAACGGCAGCATCGCCTCCGGCGTCACATCCTGCACCGTCACGATCCCGGTCACGGCGACCGGCGCCGGCACGTTCGTCAACGGCCCCGGCAATGTCACGACCACCGGGCTGGAGGAGCCGGGCTCGACGACCATCGTGTTCGAGGAGCCCGATCCTTCGCTCGAGATCGTCAAGGACGCCGCGCTCGACGACGTCAACGGCAACGGACTGGCCGACGAGGGCGAGACGATCGTCTACACGTTCCACGTCACCAACACCGGCAACACCAACCTGACCGACGTGGCGATCGAGGACGACCGTCTCGACGACGCCGGAGTCGCCATCACGCCCGCCTCGGCGGACCTCGGCATCGGTGACGACGTGCTGTTCACCTCCGATCCGTACACGGTGACCGCCGACGACGCCGACGGCTCGAAGATCGTCAATGTCGCCACCGCGAACGGCCTGTTCAACGGCGATCCGGTCGAGTCCGATCCCGACAGTGCGACGGTCAAGGCGCCTGGCACCAACGACGACGGTGGCTCGGCCGGCTCGGGCATCCTGCCCGGGACCGGTATGCCGGCCGCGGTCGAGTACGCCCTCCTGGCCGGTCTGCTCATGCTGGCAGCGGGCCTGATGATGATCCGGCGCAAGCGGGCAGCGGGTCGTCACATCGCCTGACGGGAACACTGACGGGGTACGGCCCGGCGCTGCGAGCCGTACCCCGAACCGTCCTGCCTCGTTGAGGTTCACAGAGGGAGGGCATCGGGACCTCTCGTGACGAGTGAGGTCAGATGAGCCGGTCCAGACGCCGCCAGGACAAGATCGCGATCGCAGCGATCGTCATCGGGGTCGTGGCGATGGGCGTGGCACTCGTCAACATCGTGAAGGATTCGAGGTCCGACGACCCGCCGCGCCCCGAGCCGAGTGTCGCGGCGACGCCCGCGGACGATCCGTTCGACGGCGTCGAGCCCGAATCCGACGATGTCTCCGAGGAGAACTCGTCGACCGACGGACAGTGGTCCGAGATGGAGGCGGCGCTGGCCGGAACGACGACCAGTTCGGCCAGCCGCTACACCATCACGATGCGGATCGAGACCGACTCGCTGTCACAGTGGGCGTACAAGTGGCGTGATCGCGCGTTGTCCGACAAGAAGGTGACCCGATCGGGCCAGACGGTCACCCGATCGTTCGTCACCGCATTGCCGGGCGGAGTGATCGCCGTGCAACTGGGGCCCGAGGGCGGCACCGCGTCGTGCTCGGTCACGGTCGACGGAGTCGAGACCTCCTCGCAGACCGCGACCGGTCGATACAGCATCGCCTTCTGCGGCGGCTGATGGTCACAGCGGCGCGGTCTCGATCCGCCGCTGTGTCCAGAACGTCGTGAGGACCAGACCGACCGCCAGGAGCATCACCGCGAGATAGGCGCTCATCGCATCGACCCCGAGGAGCCAGGCGAACGCGATGCTGCCGATCGCCAGGACGGTCGACTGCACGAGCTGGTCGTTGATCTGCAACGCCGCGCTGTTCGCGCCCTGCTGCTCGACCGGCGACAGATCGATGACCAGCAATGACAGGGTCGACGCGCCCATCCCCATCCCGAAGCCGCCGACGGACCAGCCGAGCACCAGCAGCCAGATCGGCACCTGGTCGGTCAGAGTTCCCAGCACGGTCACAGCGGCGACCGTCACTCCCGTGCTCGCCACCAGCAGACGGCGACGCCGGTCGGCGAACCAGGCCAGGTTCGCGGTGGACCAAGCACCGCCGAACCAGGTCAGCGCAGCGCCCGTCAGGACAGCCCCTGATGCGGCCGTGCCGAGACCGCGATGCTCCACCAGCGACAGCGGGAAATAGGCCTCCGCGCCGAAGAATCCGGCCGAGAGCAGGCCGCGGGTCGCGATCGCGCTCGGCAGGCCGCGACGGCCGGCCCAGGTACCAGGGAGCAGCAGCCGGGGGCCGATGCCGAGGACGACGGCGAGGGCGCCGCACGCCAGCACCGGCCAGAGCTCAACCTCACGCTGCCCCGCGACGGCGAGCACGAGCACCCCGGCCGCCACGACGATCGCCGTGCCGGTCCGCGGATTCGGCGCGCCCGCGCCGCGTCCGGCCGCCCGCAAGGCCGGCAGGAGGACGACGACGGTCGCCACCGCGACGGCCGGCACCGCGAGGAAGACCCAGCGCCACCCCACCTGGTGGCTGACGAATCCAGCGGCGGGCGGGCCCACGATTGCGGGCAAGGTCCAGGCGCTGGTCACGACGGCGAAGGCCTTCGGACGCAATTCCTCGGGGAACGCGCGCCCGATCACGACGTACAACGCGACACCGAGCAGGCCGGACCCCAGCCCCTGGATCGCCCGGCCCAGGAGGAACACCGGCATCGCCGGGGCCAGTCCGGCAACGATCAGGCCCACCGAGAACAGGCCGACGCCGACGAGCATCGCCGGTAACGGTCCGGCCCGATCACACCAGGCTCCGGAGACCGTCAGGCCGATCAGCGCGGTCGCCATCGGCGCCGCGAACGACACCGCGAACCACGACAGCCCGTCCAGGTCTTTCGCCACGACGGGCATCACGGTCAAGACCGCGATGGACTCGAACGCGATCATGAAGGCGAGGGCGAAGATCCCGGCCGTCGCGGGGCCGTATCGCCCGGTCCACAGCGAGGACCGAGGCGCTGACGCGATCGCCACCTCAGGCGCGCTTCCGCAGATCGAGCAGCACCTTGCCGATCGTGTGGCGCGCCTCGAGCGCCCGGTGCGCCTCGGCCGCATCGGAGAACGGCTCACCGACCAACGGCACCCGCGAGCCGTCGGCGGCTCGCGCGAGCGCCTCGGCTTCTAGCGAACGAAGCCCGCCCGGGCGTGCCAGCATCGCCGGCCCGAGCACCGGGACGAAGCGGCGGTCGGTCTCGTCAAGGCCGTCGCCGGGCTCGCCGGTGTAGCTGACCAGGGCGCCGCCCGGTGCCAGCATCCGGTACAGCGGTGTCGTGAACGGCTCGCCGACGCCGTCGTAGGCCAGGGTCGGCGCCGCACCGTCGCCCCACACGTCCTTCAGCTCGCCCTCCCATGCCTCGCTTCTGCTGTCGACGGCCGGCACCCCCAGCCGTCGCACCGCACGCATCTTCTCAGGCCCTCCGGCCAGTCCGGCGACCCGCGCACCAACCCGCAGGGCCTCCCGGACGAGCAGAGCGCCGAGCCCGCCGGACGCGGCGGTCACGACGACCCGGTCGTCCGGTGAGATCGGCGCGATGTCGAGAACCCCGGTCGCGGTGCGACCGGTGCCGATCGCCGCCACCGCCAGGCCGGACGTCAGCACCGACGGGATCTCGTGGAGGGAGTCGACGGCGGCGAGAGCCTGCTCGGCGTAGCCTCCACTGGCCATCCCCAGATGTGCCACGACCCGGCGGCCGAGCCATTCGTCGCCAACGCCGTCGCCCAGGGCATCGACGCGGCCCGCGACCTCTCGTCCCGGTGTCATCGGCAGCTCAGTCGGCACATGGTGTTCTCCGCGCCGGATCACGGTGTCGAGCAGGTGCACCCCCGAGATCTCCACCGAGATCCGCACCTGTCCCTCGCCGGGCATCAGATCGGGCACCTCCTCGATCGCCAGGACCTCGGGTCCTCCCAGCTCGTGCTGCCGGACGGCACGCATCGCATCTCTCCTCGTTCGGGCGGCCTGCGTCGGCCGGCATGAGCCCATTCAAGAACCTCAACTGCACTTGAGGTCAAGGCGTACTATCGAGCCATGGCGGTCACGGTCGAGCTCACCCCGGGCGAAGTGGCCCGACGAGCCGGCGTCGCCGTCTCGGCCTTGCACTTCTACGAGCGCGAGGGACTCATCGCGAGCACCCGGACAGCAGGAAACCAGCGACGCTACCGACGCGACGTCCTGCGCAGGATCGGCTTCATCCGCGTGTCCCAGTCGTGCGGTGTGCCGCTGGCCCGGATCCGAGACGCCCTCGCATCGCTGCCCGACGACCGCGTACCGACCAAGGCCGACTGGACCCGGCTGTCCCACCGCTGGCGCTCCGATCTCGACGATCGCATCGAACAACTGCAGCGCCTGCGCGACGACCTCGACGGCTGCATCGGCTGCGGCTGCCTGTCGCTGAAGAGCTGCACGCTGTACAACCCCGGCGACGCGCTCGGCACCGACGGATCCGGCCCCCGCCGCCTCCAGGCCTGATTCACCGCGGCCTGGCACGATGGGCCCGTGCTCGACGCTTGGACCTGGCCCGCCTACGTCTCGATCCCGCTGGGCATCGCGCTGTTCCTCGTCCTGCTGGCGCCGATCCTGGCGCTGCAGTCGCGTCGCTACGGCCACGTCAGCCCGGCGCGACTCCTGGGCGCCGCGGCGCTCGCGGTGTATCTGACCGCCCTGGCGTTCTACACCATCTTCCCGATGCCGGGACCCGGTTGGTGCTCGGTGCATCTGTCGCCCGAGGCGCAGCTGACCCCGCTGCACTCGCTGGACGACATCGCCGAGGCGATCGACGGACTGTCGGCCACCCAGGCGCTGCGCGACGTCGCGGTCCTCCAGGTCGTGTTCAACGTCCTGCTGTTCGTCCCGTTCGGCCTGCTGTTCCGGCGCCTGCTCGGCCTGGGCCGGATCGCCACCGTGGCCGCAGGTGCCGCCACGTCGCTGTTGATCGAGACGGTCCAGGGCACCGGCGCATTCGGTCTGGTCGGCTGCGCCTACCGTGTGGCCGACGTCGACGATCTGATCACCAACACGCTCGGCACCCTTGTGGGCGTGGCGCTCGCACCCCTGATCCTGCGATGGATGCCGGGCTCTCGGCTCCTCGCCGAGGGACGCGGCACTGCTCGCCCGGTCACCCGTGGTCGCCGGCTCGCGGCGGCCCTGATCGACCTGTTCGTGCTGTTCGTCGTGGCGAGCGGCCTGACCGTGCTGTATCGCGCGTACGTGATGTACGCCCTCGGCGACCCGCTCCCCGGCACGGACGACTGGCTCAACCAAGCGGTGCCGAATCTCGTCGGTCTGACCGTCGTGGTCCTCCCCTGCCTGGTCGGCAGCCATGCCTCGCTCGGCCAGCGGGCTCTGTGGCTCCGCCCCTCCGGGAACCGGCTTGCGGCGACGATCCGTCCGTGGTTCGGCGTGGGCGGCTATGCCCTGCTGAGCGCCGTCGCCGTGCTGCCGCCCGTCGTCGACACCGACCTCAGCCGGTGGTGCGACACCGGCTCCATGGTGATCCTCGCCGTGTCAGCCCTGCTGATCGTGTTCGACCGGTCGGCCCGCGGCCTCTCGTTCCGCATCACCGGCCAATCCCTCGTCGACACCCGGTCATGACGTCACGAGAGCCCGAGAGTGCTAGCCGATATCGAGGGCGAGCAGGTCGTCCTCGGTCTCACGACGGACGATGAGTCTGGCTTCGCCGGCCCGAACGGCGACGACGGCCGCGCGCGGGACGTGGTTGTAGTTGCTGGCCAGTGACCGGCAGTAGGCGCCGGTTCCGGGGACCGCGAGCAGATCGCCCGCGCGAACGTCGCCGGGCAGGAACTCGTCCTTGACCACGATGTCGCCGGACTCGCAGTGCTTGCCGACCACGCGGCTCAGCACGGGAGGCGACTCCGAGGGCCGCGACGCCAGCGTGCACGAATAGTCGGCGCCGTACAGGGCCGGACGGATGTTGTCGCTCATGCCGCCGTCGACCGACACGTACCGGCGCGACGCCCCACCGTCGAGCGCGACCGACTTGGTGGTGCCCACCTCGTAGAGCGTGAATGTGGACGGGCCGGCGATGGCACGACCCGGCTCGATCGACAGGTGAGGCACCTCGACGCCGAGCGCCGCGCATTCGTCGCCGACGATCTTCAACAGCCCGCGCGCCAGGTCCTCGGGCGTCGAGGGATCGTCCTGGGTCGTGTACGCGATGCCGAAGCCGCCGCCGAGATCCAACTCAGGAGCCGTGACACCCAGCTCCTCGGCGATCTGCGCATGCAGCCGCAGGACCCGGCGGGCCGCGACCTCGAAGCCGTCGGTCACGAAGATCTGCGAGCCGATGTGCGAGTGCAGACCGAGCAACTGCAGACCCGGTACGGCCAGCACGCGGCGTACCGCGTCGAGCGCCGCCCCGTCGGCGATCGAGAAGCCGAACTTCTGGTCCTCATGAGAGGTCGAGATGTACTCGTGCGTGTGGGCCTCGACGCCGGCCGTCACGCGCACCATGACGCGTGCGGTGCGCCCGAGCTCGGCGGTGATCTCGGCGAGCCGGTCGATCTCCTCGAGCGAATCGATGATGATGCGACCGACCCCGGCCTCGACAGCCCGGCGCAGCTCGGCGACCGACTTGTTGTTGCCGTGCAGGCCGATGCGCTCGGGTGGGAACTCCGCGCGCAGTGCAACAGCCAGCTCGCCTCCGGTGCAGACGTCGAGGTTCAGACCCTCCTCGGCGACCCAGCGGGCGGTCGCGACGCACAGGAAAGCCTTGCCGGCGTAGTAGACCTCGGCGTCGGGAAACGCCTCCTTGAATCCGCGCGCGCGGGCCCGGAAGTCGTCCTCGTCGACGACGTACGTCGGGGTGCCGAACTCGGCAGCCAGGTCGAGCACGGACTCGCCTGCCACGGTCAGGACGCCGTCGATCTTCGACACGTTGTGCGACCACAGCTGTGGCACCAGCGCATCGGGATCTTCGGGGAGCCGCAGCCACGCCGGACCCCGGTCGCCGGCCTGGCCGTGGAGGGCTCCTGCCTCGTGAGACCTCATGTCACATCCTCTCGGGTGCCGAAACGCCAAGCAGCCCCAGACCATTCGCGATGACCTGACGGGTCGCCGCGACCAGCACCAGGCGCGCTCGGTGCAGATCGGTGGGCTCCTCGTCACCGCGCGGCAGCACATGGCACTCGTCGTAGAACTTGTGGAACGTCGCGGCGGTGTCCTCCAGGTACCGCGCGACCCGATGCGGCTCGCGCAGTTCGGCGGCCCAGCCCACGACACGCGGCAATTCGGCCAGCGCCCGCAGCAGAGCGCCCTCGCGCTCGTGCGCGAGCAGCGCCGAGTCGTATCCGTCGGCGTCGACCGCGATGCCCAGGTCAGCGGCATTCCGCAAGATCGAGCTGAGACGCGCATGCGCGTACTGGACGTAGTAGACCGGGTTGTCGTTGGACTTCTTGGTCATCTCGGCGACGTCGAGCGTCAGTGGAGTATCGGCCGGGTAGCGCGCGAGCGTGTAGCGCAGCGCGTCGACGCCGATCAGGTCCATCAGCTCGCGCAGCGACACGATGGTGCCGGCGCGCTTGGACAGCTTGAGCTCCTCGCCGTCGCTGAGGATCTTGACCAGCTGGCCGATCAAGACCTGCAGCTGCTCGCCCGGAGTGTCGCCTACGCAGGCGGCCATCGCGGACAGCCGTCCGACGTAGCCGTGGTGATCGGCGCCCAACAGGTAGATGCACGGATCGAAGCCGCGTTCGCGCTTGTTGACGTAGTACGCGGTGTCCGAGGCGAAGTAGGTCAGCTCGCCGTCGGACTTGCGCAGCACGCGATCCTTGTCGTCGCCGAAGTCGGTCGTCCGCATCCAGAGGGCACCCTCGTGCTCGAACAGCCGGCCCTGCTCGCGGAGCTTGTCGAAGCCGTGCTCGACCGCATTGCTGTCGTGCAGCGTGCGCTCGGAGAACCAGACGTCGAAATGCGTATTGAACTCGGCGAGTTCCGTCTCGTGCTCGGCCCGCTGCAAGGCGTAGCCGCCCTCGCGGAACGCGACGAGCTGCTCGTCGTCGGGCAGCTCGAGGATGCCCGGCTGCGCGGCGACGACCTGGGCGGCGAGGTCGGCGACGTAGCCACCCTGGTAGCCGTCCTCGGACGGCTCCTCACCGTGCGCCCGCGCCATCAGTGAGGCGCCGAAGTGATCCATCTGGACGCCGCGGTCGTTGATGTAGAACTCGCGAGCGACCTGGGCTCCCGTGGCCTCGATGACGCGAGCGATGGCGTCGCCGACCGCGGCCCAACGCGTGTGCCCGAGGTGCAACGGGCCAGTGGGATTGGCCGAGATGAACTCCACGTTGACCGAGCGACCTTCACCGTCGTCCGAACGACCGTAGGCGGCGCCGGCCGTCACGATCGTGCCGGCGAGCAGGCCCTGGGCACCCGCGTCGACCCTGATATTCAGGAAGCCGGGGCCGGCGATCTCCGCCGCCGAGACGCCCTCGGTGCCGACCAGCCGATCGGCGATGAGCTGCGCCAGATCGCGCGGGTTGACCCCCGCCTTCTTACCCAACTGCAGGGCGATGTTGGTGGCGTAGTCGCCGTGTTCCTTGACCTTCGGACGCTCCACGCGGACCTCGGCCGGGACTCCGTCGGGCAGCGTCACGTCGCCGGCCTCGACGAGGGCGGTGAGGACGTCGACGATCGCGAGCGAGAGCTGTTCCGGGGTCACCGGCTCAGCCTATCGAGCCGGGCCGGTACGCCTTTCGGGCAGACCTCTCCTGTGGAGGGTTCAGGCGTGCCAGCGGGTGTTGTGTTGCCAGTCGGGTTGTTGTTGGGGGTGGCGCCATTCGATGACGCCGTCGGGGGAGAGTCTGATGTGCCAGCCTTCGTCGTGGGCGCGTCTGTGGTCGCTGGCGCAGGCCAGGGTGCCGTCGGCGAGGTTGGTGGTGCCTCCGGTGGCCCAGGGTTGTCGGTAGTGGTGGACTTCGGTCCATTCGGGTGGCCGGTCGCACCAGGGCGCGGTACAGCCTCGGTCTCTGGCGGTGATGGCGAGTTTCTGGGCGGGGGTGAACAGGCGTTTGGTGCGGCCCAGGTCGAGCGGGACGGAGTCGCCGCCGAACACTTCGGGGATGAGGCCGGTGCGGCAGGCCATCAGGCGTGCTTCGCCGGCCGAGATTCTCGTTCCGGTCGAGAGGGTCGCGGGCTTGATGCCTTGGAGCAGGGTGTCGTAGTCGAATCGGACGACCAGGGTGGCTCCGCTGGCGCCACCGGCGGGGAGTCCGTCGGTGGGCAGGTGGGATGCGAGTTCGGCGAACCCGCGACCCAGCCGGTCGGCTCCGGCGGGCTGGTCGTGCAGGTGTTCGCGGCGGGGTGCGCTGATGGCTTGGATGGCGGTGCGGAGCATGTCGGCTTGTGCTTCGGGCAGGGTGAACCGGCCTGAGTGGGTGCCGTCGCGGTTATCCCAGATCTGGAACGATGCTTTGGCCCAGGCGCGTCGTTCGCGGTCCTCGAGATTCTGGTTCTCGTCTTTGTCAGCCTGGTCGGGTGTTTTGAACACGTCGGTGACCCGCAGGGCACGGCGTTCCAGATCCTTGGCGGTCAAGCGTTGAGCCTCACCGATGAGAGCGTCCTGGCACTGGCGTCGCTGGAATGGCGTCGCCTCGTCGGGCAGATTCGCGATCGCACCCGCGATGGCCTTGGCCTGACGTTCACTGACCACACCATCGGCCAAAGCTTGGCCGACCCGGTCGGCCTGAGCCAACAACTGACCGGTCTTGACCAACCGGTCACCCGCAGCCCGATCACCCCCGAACGACCCCGCCAACAACGCACCCGTCGACGAGGCGCCAGCACGCCGCGCCA